>Ga0272446_1000351_pt1 | contig 72633 bp, 42 predicted proteins | sample YNPCB0061_FD_194587 | JGI IMG/M metagenome (GOLD analysis project Ga0272446, IMG submission 194587) | Hot spring microbial mat communities from Yellowstone National Park, WY, United States - YNP-CB-006-1 | ecosystem: Environmental > Aquatic > Thermal springs > Hot (42-90C) > Sediment | place... | reverse complement strand
GCGGTGAAGAGAAGTATGAAGTATGAAGTATGAAGTATGAAAGATAACAATACCTCAACGGTAACCACTGCATCATATATGGATACAACGCTCAACGTCAAAGACAGCCTAAAAACGCCCATTTCCATGCGCCGTCGTGCTGGGCAATACGTGGACTGGACGGTCATAGCACTCAGTTTGGGCTTGTGTGCTGCCGGGCTGCTGTCGATTTACAGCGCAACATTTAATGCGGGAATGCCCACGTACTTTTACAAGCAACTCGTTTTTGCAGGTGTGGGATTGGTCTTGGCTGTTGCACTCATGTTCTTGCCGTCGCAATGGATACAAGTGACGAGCACGGTGTGGTACGTTCTGACGGTGGGATTGCTTGTGGCAGTCCTGTTTGTCGGCAAAGCTGTCAATGGGCAAAAAAATTGGCTATCGTTTGGTGGACTGAGTATTCAGCCATCAGAATTAGCGAAACTTGGTGTGCTGATAGCTGTTGCGCGGTTCGTCATGCGAACAAACGTGAATTTGCAAACGCTGCGAGATTTGTCGGTAGTAATGGCGTTAATAGCTCTGCCAGTAGCACTGATAATTCTTGAGCCAGACTATGGTTCAGCAACGGTGTTTGTTGCGCTTTTTGCGGGTATTGCGCTTTGGGCTGGTGCAGATGCCATGCTGTTGTTTGCTTGTATTACGCCGCCTGTCATGGCAATTGTGACACTGTTTGGAATGCTCTCGGGCTACGGGCTTACGCCAATGGCTATTGCGCTCGCAGTGATTGCTGTTTGCACCGTGCTGTTTCGTCGCGGTGTGGTACTTACGCTGTTGGTGATTGCGCTGAATGCTGGCGTGGGGTATGCTATGCCATGGGTGTATAAGCACGTGCTGCCAGCGCATCACAAAAGCCGTATAGAAGTGCTGCTAAATCCCGACCGTGACCCGCGCGGACAGGGCTACAACGTTGTGCAATCCAAAATGGCAGTCGGCAGTGGTGGTATCTGGGGGAAAGGCTTTCAGCAAGGCACACAAACGCAGTTGCGCTATATTCCCAAACAATGGACGGATTTCATCTATTGCGTGCCCACTGAAGAATTCGGGTTTGTGGGCGGTTCACTGGTAATAGCTATGCTCTGTGGGTTGTGTATGCGCGTGGTGCGCGTGGCAAGCCTGATGCGGAGTAAATTTGAAAGCACTATCGCTATTGGCATCGCATCGCTGTGGTTTTATCATGGAGCGGTGAATATCGGCATGGCAATTGGCTTGCTGCCCGTCATTGGTATTCCCTTACCGTTTATGAGTGCTGGGGGAACATCGCTGCTTATCAATATGGTGATGGTGGGCATTGTGCTGAGTTTTTATCGCCAACACCGCAAACGCCTTGATTACTCAGGCGAGGAATGAGAAAACCTCAGCGGGTAAGACTCAATAAATGAACAAGCCCTCTGGTGCATGGGTTTTGTGCGCCAGAGGGCTGTGTATGTATTTTGAACATTCGGCAAATAGTGTTGCCGTTGTACACAATCCTTAACGGTTCAGGACGATTTGACCTGTTTTGATAGTACCGTTGACCTCTACACGATAGAGATATACACCGCTGGCAAGTGCCGTGCCACTGTTGTCATCGCCTTCCCAGAAGATAACGTGGTAGCCTTGTGGGTATGGTTCGTTGTTCAATATTGTTTTGATTTCCGTACCCATCGCATTGAAAATCTTGACTGTCGTGTTGCCCGGCTTTCTCATGCCAAAGCCAATTTGCGCTACCGCTGATGCGGGATTGGGTGAAACACGCACTTCTTCAACGTACTCGTTGGATTCGCGCAAACTTGTTGTTGGTGCAACCATAGGCATAAACACGTCAACACGACCATCGCGGTTGTTCGGGTCGGGTGCTGGCATGGGCATACCGCCAGAGCGTTCACCACCCGGTCCGTCATTGACAACAAAGTTCAACCCAAGAATAACCGTTCCCGAAGGCAAATTCGGGAAAAAGCGTGCAGGCACCATGGTTAAGTCCCATACGTTGGCTGTGCCCGGACGAGCCGTAAAACGGCAGCTGGGCGGATTGGAACGCCAGTCGCCCTGTACGCCCTGCCAGCGCGTTGTGTCAGTGCCACTCACGGTGGTGTAGCCACCATGAAACCAGCATGACGACGCGCCAACCATAGGTTTTGCCGTTGGAAAATCCGTACGTGGATATGTGAGTGTGCCATTGACTTGGAGAACAATTTCCTCGTTCATATGAAACGGGAACTTGTTCACAGAGAAGCCAGCCGCTCTCTGTGCTGCTGGTCCTTGTTGTGCGAATGCTGCTGCGCTTACAACACACGTAAGCAGCACAGCGCATAGTACACGATTCATCATACAATCTCTCCTATAAAAAAGATGAAACAAAAAGGGGGTAAAAAGGTGTATGTGTCTTCACTGATTGTCGAAGCAGCCTTGCGTGCGTGCGGTGTGTGTGCATGAGAACACGCAAGGCTGCCGACGACGAACTTGTACATTCAGTAACTTCGATAACATGGCATCTACGGATTTTGTTCCATCAGCGGATTTGCATTCATCTCCGTGTCCGGAATTTTCCAGAGAAGTTGCGGAGCGTTCCATGCAAGGCGTTGGCTTGGCAGCAATGGATTGATGTTGTCTGCTCTCATGCGTTTGAGGTTGTGAAAACGGTCTCCTTCAAATATGAGTTCCATTGCTCGTTCGCGGCGAATGGCATCACGCAATGCTTGACCGGACAACCCCGTGAGTTCAGCAATACCAGCGCGGCGGCGCACAGCATTCAGGTCTGCCAATGCACCAGCGGCGTTGCCCGTCTCTGCCAGACATTCCGCGCGAGTAAGCAGCATTTCAGCAAGGCGCACAATGGGAATATTCATCACAAAGCCAGCAAACTTGTTGATAAATACTCTGTTCGGCGCAGCACCCTCATCTTGAAGAAAGGCGCGGCGGCGGTCGTTCATAGGAAACGAGGCTATCAAACGTTTCAAGGTGTCGCTGGCGGAAATAAAGGGAATCTGGAATCCGTCGTAGCGTGAAGCATCGCCAATACCGTTGTTATTGTTGTCATCGCGATTACGCACTTCAAAAATGACTTCTGGAGAGCCTGGACGCGGAGATTCGCCGAACATGGTGTTCAAGGGTGCTAATTGGTACGCATTGCTGCCAATGACTCTTCCTGCTGCTTCAGCAGCACGGGCAAAGTCGTTCTGCTGAAAATACACACGAGCCAAGATAGCCGCCGCTGACCATTTGGTTGCACGCCCTTGAATTGCACCAGCACCGCCCGGCACAGGCAACAGGCGTTCTGCTTCGGTAAGGTCTTGGATAACTTGCGTATAGACTTCGGCAACGGTATTACGGCGGCGCGGTCCTTGTGTTGCTGGGGCATTGGTTGGGTCTGTGCGAATAACAATGCCGCGATGGCTGTTGTCGTTGGTGCTGCCCCAAGGCAATGCAAACCAGCGCACCAATTCAAAATGCAGCAATCCGCGCAAAAATAACGCTTCGCCACGAACGCGGTTACGACTTGCTTCTGAGAGGTCTTGTGCAGAGTTCAGCCTTGCCAGAACATTGTTGATGCGATTGATGCCATCATATGCACTGTTCCAGCAGCCTCTGCCGTGAGCATTGAAGAAGTTCAGATTTCTATTGGCATACATGCCCGTATGAAAATCCAAGTTTCCGCGCTCTGGCAAAGCAAAGTCGCCAAAAACCTCTGGCATAGTCAGCGCATTGCCGCCCCACATATCGCCGGACTGAACAATTTGATACGCACCAACAATGGCAGTTTCTACGCCTTGAGCGTTGGAAAGCGCACCGTCAGCATCAAGGTCTTGGAGCGGCGGCAGGTTCAGAAAATTCGTGCAGCCCGACATCAGCGTCGTTGTTACTCCCACAAGCAACAAATGCAGCACACGTTGTTGGGTCATTCTGGTCATCATAAGGTGTTGATTCTCGAATGAATGTGAAACAAGTGAAGTTGTGAGGCTTAGAAGCCAATGTTAATACCGAAATTGATAATTCGTGCCTGTGGTGGTGCAAGAAACGTTACGCCTTGGCTAAAGTTACGGTCTTGTGCGCCTTGCACATCACGAACGACCTCAGGGTCCCAGTAGGGGAATGAAGTAAAGGTCAGCAAGTTGAAGCCGTTTGCGCTCACGCGAATGCTTGCCAAGCCTAATGCCTCACAGATTTCTTGTGGTAAGTTGTACGCCAGCGTTAAACTGCGAAGCCGTACAAAGTCGCCACTGAACAAATGGCGGTCAGTGTTGAAATCGTTGTAGATAGATTGTGTGGTCAGTGCTGGAATCGTTGTGACGTCGCCATCTTGCCGCCAGCGAGTGAGTGTTACGTCGCGCCGCTGATTGAGCGTGCCGAGCGCACCAAATGTGCCGAAGGCTGTCCATTTTGCGGCATCGTCATAAATATTGTTGCCAAAGGCGAAGTTGAACGTAAACGAAAGTTCGATGCCTTTGTAGCGGAACGTGTTGGTCAAACCACCAAACAATGTTGGATAGGGCTGACCAAGCGGACGGCGGTCATCCACAGTGTAGCGGTCTGTCAAACGACCATTCAAGTCCAAAAACAGTGGTTCGCCGCCGCGAACAGTAACTGTGGTGTCAAAAAACTGCTGCAAGCGCGGGTCGTTCGGGTTTTGGTTAAGGTCGGAAAAGGTGAGCGTGTTGCCCGGACGACGGCGCGTTACGGTAAGCTGCTGTGTGCGCTCGTTAATGCGTGCAAAACGGTTGATAAAGAACGTTCCAACAGGATACCCTACTAACGCCCGCGTCTCGCCTTGACCGCCAATAGAGCCATCGGGCAAGCCGCCCAAATCATTGATACGATTGCGATTCAACGCCAAGTTCAGGTCGGTTTGCCACTGCAGTTCGCCTGTCAAATTATGCGAGGTAAACGTTGCCTCAATACCCCAGTTGGTAATGCTGCCCACATTGCGGCGGACAGAGGTAAAACCAAGTGAAGCAGGTATGGATACCGGAAGGAGCATATCATACGATTCCCGGTCGTAGTAGCCCACCGTGCCTTGCAAGCGACCGTCCCACAATGCCCACTCTAATCCCACATCTAACTGGCGTGAGCGTTCCCAGCCCAAGTCTAAATTAGGCAATTGTGAAGGACGAATAGCAGCGCGTCCGTCATAGTTACCCGAAGGAGTGTACAGACCTCTCCATTCAAAGTTGCCAATCTCCGCGTTCCCCGCAAAACCGTAGCTTGCGCGAAGTTTGAGCAAACTTACGGTGCTGTTATCTTTCATAAAGTCTTCTTCGGAAATAATCCATGCCGCCGACGCTGCTGGGAACAACCCAAACTGGTTGTTTGAGCCAAACCGTGAAGAACCATTGTAATTCACAGAGCCGCTGACGATGTAGCGGTCTTTGAATTTGTACGAAGCACGAGCGAAGTAGGACAAAAAGCTGTAGTAGTTGTACACCGTGTAGCCTTGTGTAAGAACTGCGTTGCCCGGGAGGGTCAAATAGGGATTAGCAAAGCCGCGTTGTCCGCGTACACCGTTGTCGGACTGGTCAACACGCTGTGCTTGGAAGCCCAGAGTTGCCTGAATGTCGTGCTCGTCAAAGCGAGCATTGTAGCTAAAGTAATTATTGGTGTTCCAGTTGATGATTTGCACACGGCGTTGCTCGGCGTACGACACGAAATCGCCAGCGTCGTTGCGCTCGCCGCGAATGGCAGCGTCTTGGTAAAAGTCTTCGGTTTGATTCATGAGGTCAAGACTGCCTTCGGAGCGGAATGTCAAACCGGGTAAAATTTTTAATTCGCCATACAAGCCAGCAAGTGTGCGCAAGCCACTGGTTACAAACCGAGTGCTTTCGAAGCGTGCAATGGGGTTTATCCAAAAATCGCGCCCGCGAAAGTATGTTCCATCAGGGTTACGAACAGGAAAAATAGGCAACGCCCCAGCTTGCGCCCAGCCCAATCCGCCACCCCATGCTTCGGGAAAACGATTCTGGACTGTGCGGGTAACGCTCGCATTTACGCCAATGGTGAGTGCTTCCGTTGCTTGGTGGTCGAGATTCAAACGCCCACTAATGCGCTCCAGGCGATTGCCAATGACGAACGTTGTTTCATCACGATAGGTAAGCCCCGTGAAGAACTTTGTTTTTTCATTGCCCCCGCTTGCCGACACACCGACTTCGTTGGTGCGCCCTGTTTGTAGCACAAGGCTCATCCAGTCGGTGTTGTTGCGCGGGTCATTAACATTGACGTTGGACGGCCAGCGCACCGGTCCTGTTACTAAACCACGCCGAACATCGTTATTCCATGCTTCGGTGTACAGTTCAACGAACTCATCGCGGTTGAGCACACGCAGGTTGTTGGTTGGATTAGAAAAGCCTGTTGCAACATTCACATTAAATTTCGTTGTGCCAGCCTGACCCCGTTTTGTCGTGATAATCACTACGCCGTTTGCCCCGCGTGCGCCGTAGATGGCTGTGGCGGCGGCATCTTTCAACACATCAATGGATTCGATATCGGCAGGATTTAAGTCCACCAACGCATTGGCGTTGTAGCCATTGCCCGCAGCACCGTTCATTCCTGAGAAGTCGCCCGCCGTTACGGGAATACCATCAACAACATACAAAGGCTCTGTGGCTGAGGCAATAGAGCCAACACCACGAATGCGTACTGTTACAGCAGCACCAGGCGTTGCGCCGTTAGCGGTGATAATCTGAACGCCGGCAGCTTTGCCTTGCAAGGCTTGGTCAAGACTTGGCACAGGGAGATTCGCAATTTCTTTGGAATCGACGCGAGCCACAGCACCTGTTACGTCTTTTTTCTGCTTTGTGCCATAGCCTACCACAACAGCTTCTTCCAACAAGAGTAGGTCTAAGCCCATCTTAAAGTCAGCAACCACTTCGCCGCCGTCGGGAACGGTGATTGTTTTCTTTTGGGACTTAAAACCAATGTAGCTGACGGAAAGCTCGTAGCTGCCTGCAGGAACGTTCCGAATTTCATATTTGCCAGCCTTATCGGCAAAAGCACCCAGCACCTTTCCAGCAACCGTGACTTTGATGCTTACACCGCCAAGCGGTGCGTTGCTATCTTCGTCCACAATCTTGCCAGTAATCTTTCCCTGAGCTAATGCCACAACCGATGCTGCAACCAGCACCACTGCTACGCTCAAGGTTCGATAGAACAACGTGGTAAAATTTCGCATAGCGATATGTGAATTGGTAAAAAAAGAGAAATGAGTTGAGAGCGATTTTGTGAGTAACGCTTATGAGCATGCCGTATCCGCATGAACCCAGAGCAGCAACGCTGTCAAAAACACTGTCAAAGGGGTACCGACCGAATAGGGCAAGCACATTGTGCAGGCGTTATAAATATTGATTGCGTTGATAATGGTGTTTTTCCCGTGCTTGTCTTATCCCGTTGTTCTACCCTTGTTCTACCCTTGTTTTGTTCATGGTTTGTTCATGAAGTTTCCGGAGTTTCAGCCGTAAATTCAGTCTGCCAACCCTTCAACGCAAACCAAGTAATGTAGCCGTAACATACCAACGGCAGCACAAACGCACGCTGCACCCCAACGGCATCAGCAAGCACGCCCTGTGCCAACGGCACAAGCGCACCACCGACAATAGCCATCGTGATAATACTTGAGGCGTAGCCCGTCAGACCGCCAAGCCTATGAATACCCAGCGTAAAAATGGTTGGGAACATAATGGAGTTGCACAACCCCACAGCGACTACGGCAACTAACGCCGCCATGCCTGAACTGCCCATGCCAAATGCCACCAACGCCATAGCGCACACCGCATATGCGCCCAACAGCCGCCCCGGCTGTGTGCGAGCAAGCAGCGCAGAACCAAAAAATCTCCCAACCATTGCACCGCCCCAGTACAGTGCCACATAGCGCGTGGCCTCTTGTTCGGTGATGATTTGACCAAAATTGCTCAAACCGGCATTGCTCGAAAGAGTGGTGGCAAAAAAAATCAAAAAACTGCCTATGGCAACTTCTGCACCAACGTAAGCAAAAATGCCGAGTGCCGCCAGCCGCACACGCCGCACAGCAAAGGCATGAAGCAGTCCTTTGGCAAGTGTTGGGTGTGCATAGTTTCCGTTTCCCCCTGCGTTCTCTACCGTCGCCAGAGTGGGCAACTTGAGGCTGTGTATTGCCAATGCCAGTGCCATAAGGACGGCAGCAACAGTAAGATAGGGCATCTGCACCGATGCTGCTTCCGCCAAGCGATAACTTTCACGCTCAGTGGAACTCATGGCGGCGAGAGCGTTAGCACTCAGTGCCGATGTGGACAAGATAAATAAGCCACCAACCGACGGTGCAATCGTCGTCCCAAGCGAGTTAAAGGCTTGGGTAAGTGTCAGGCGACTGGAAGCGGTTTCGGGTTTGCCGAGTGCGGCGGCGTAGGGATTGACAGCCACCTGCAACATGGTGAAGCCCGATGCCAAGATGAACAACGCACACAAAAACAGCCCGTACAGAAGTAGTGCCGATGCTGGATAAAACAACAACGCACCCACAACGGCTGTGAGCAATCCCACAACAATAGTGCGTTTATAGCCTACGGCACTAATAACCATGCCCGCCGGTAATGATACCAAAAAATACGCGGTAAAAAACGTAAACTGGATGAGCATAGTTTGCGTGTAATTCAACGTAAAGACGGCTTTAAGGTGGGGAACTAAGATGTCATTCAAGCACGTGAGGAAGCCTATCATGAAATGTAATGCCATCATCGCCCCCAAAGCAAGCGTGTAATGCTGCTCTGAGTGCGGCGTTGCTACCGAACTGGGCGATATGGCAACATGTGGGTTCATAGGTAATGAGGAAATTGGGCGTAATCTATATCTATCCACCGACGCACATCAACAGGGGTATGGCACATCGCGTAGCGCACCATGTACCATGCACCAAGCGTGCAGTATCGATGAAGGCAACCCTGATTGAACTCAAATGCGCGTAGTCTGTTTGTACAGACTATTGAACAGCGTGGATGTAAGTGTTACGATGTAAGTGTTACAAGTATGGTACGAAACTGCACGTGCAACGTTGGTGTGCAGCATTGCGGCGAGATGGGACGGCGGAGGTGGCTACCGTGCGGTACCCACACCTCAAACGTCGGCAAAAGAATTTTCTGAACTGTTGTAAATGAAGGCACAAATTCTTTTTCGTACACTCTCTCCGCTTACAATGAATGATTGTTCATACAGTATTCATTTCGGCGGGCAAAATACGGAAACAAACGGTGTTTGTCAAGATGTTTTTCATGCCAGCGAACCCGCATAAAACCACAAATGTCGACAAGTTAATAAAGTGCAGTAATGATTGTGTTTTTGCGAATTTTTTAAAATGATTAAGGTCTTTTTCCTAAAAGGGTTTACCAGCGAAGAATGATTTCTTGCGAGGAATTTGGGATAGTAACCGAAGGTCGTGAGAGGTATGGTTGTACGCCTGCGGCTGGTACGTTTAATGGGTCGTGTGCGGGCGGTTGCTGTAAAAATGGCGACGTGTGCTGCCCCAAGGCTACCTTTTTGCCATTAACGGTACATTCTGTGGGCATCTGCTCAAAGCCGTGAAAAACAACCACAATGCTGCTGTATGCCGATGCTCGTTTTCCGTCAATTTTTCCAAAAATAAGACGCTTTTGGGAACTTTCAAAACAAATTTCGCGTTTAGCAAAGTCCTTTTGTTGATACGCAAGTGTTTGCCCATCGTCCTCGTAGTGCGTGAAGCGTTCCGCGAGTTTTGTGGTCTGTGATTTTGCTGATTGTGCGGCGTGCTGATAGACGTGAACATAGAGTTTGCCATCGGATGACTGTCCTGTGTGCTGGACGAGAGATTGCATGGGCAGCACAGCACCTGCTTTTATGAACACAGGCAGCCGTTCCAAAGGAGACTCCACAAGCAGTTCTTGGTTGCCTTCTATCAAGCGGTCGGTGTAAGCATCATACCACGCGCCGGCGGGCAGATAAATCTTCACAAATTCTTGAGTGCTGGCAACGGGCGCGACAAGGATGCTCTGCCCAAAAAGATATTGACTCTGATAACGGCTGTCGTAAATTTTTTCATCAAACGGCGCGTACAGTGCCAAGCTGCGTGCCACAGGCAAACCCGTTTGGGTGGATTCATAAAATGTGGAATAGATGTAGGGCAGCAGACGATACCGCAAGCCAATATACGCCCGGCAAAGTTCTTCCACGTCTTCGCCGAATGACCATGGGTCTTGTTCTTTGGTATTGATAGCAGCGTGAACACGAAAAAACGGCGACAATGCGCCCACGCTCACCCACCGCGCAAAGAGTTCTCGTGAGCCGTTGCCATTAAAGCCGCCCACATCAACGCCTGTGAACGGGATGCCCGCAAGCCCCATCGTGTTCAGCAGCCGTGCGCCCAGAAGGATATGTTCGTCCGATGCCGTGTTATCGCCCGTCCAGACGGCAGCATAGCGTTGAATTCCCGCGTAGGAAGCCCGCGTCAGGACAAACGGACGCTTGCCAGAATGGTGTTTTACGCCTTCAAACGTTGCTCTTGCCATTTGCATACCGAACACGTTATGACCTTTTTTGTGTGTGGCTTTGTTGCCGTCGAAGTCAAATTCGACCAAGTCAGGAAAGCGTTGTCCCCACGTGGCGGGTTCGTTCATATCATTCCAAAAGCCGTCTAAACCGTCATCTATCAAACTTTTGAACTTGTCGCCCCACCAAGAACGGGTGGCAGGTTTGGTGAAATCAGGAAAATGACACCAGCCGGGCCACACTTCGCCCTTGTATAGTGTTCCGTCAGGGTACTTCAAAAACACGTCCTTCCGCAGACCATCTTCGTAAGCCGCATAGCCTTTCTCTACTTTTACGCCCGGGTCAATAATCACCACCGTTTTGAAGCCCAGTGTCTTCAATTCCGAAAGCAAAGCCTTTGGTTTGGGAAAACGCTCCGGATGCCATGTAAAAACCTTGTACGCATCCATGTAGTGAATATCCAGCCACAGTACATCGGCAGGAATCTGTTTTTCTCGAATGGTTTTTGCCACAGAAAGGACTTCTTTGTCGGGAAAATAGCTGTACCGACACTGATGATAGCCCAATGACCAGAGCGGCGGCAGTTCCATGCGTCCGGTGAGCAGGGTATAGTCTGCCAATAGTTCCGCCATAGTCGAACGATGAATAAAGTAATAGTTCATCTCGCCGTCGTCGGCACTAAACGACGAAAAGCGGTCGTTGGATGCGCCAAAATTGAAGTGTGTGCGGTGGCAGTTGTCGAAAAAAATGCCGTAGAGAATTCCGTCTGTTGTGGTTGCCTGTGCTGAAGAACGAGAGGGTGTTGTCCGAATGCTATGGACACCAATGTAGAACGGATGCGAGCCGTATAAAGGGTCGGTGCGTCCGCCGTAGCCAAAGGCATCGGTGTTCCAGTTGGTGAAGGCTTCGCCGCGTCTGTTCAAATTGCCAGTTTTTTCTCCCAGCCCTAAAAATTTTTCATCGGGCAGCAGCGTTTTGTATGCCGTAACTTCGTTGCCCTGCCAGCCTGTGCCAAAGGCAGGGTCGTCTTGGTTAATGAGTTTGCCTTGCTTGGTGAGAAACTGCAAGCGCACAGGGCTTTTGGTGATTCGCACCGTCAGCGAATCGGTGTTAAGCGTAAGTGCGTCGGCGGTTTCGCTGATGGTAAACGCCGCTGGTTGTGGTGTGGCAATCACAGCAAAGGAATGGTCATCAAAACGCCCTTCTTTGGCAATGCGCACACGAACTATGGTGGGGCTGTACACCACCAAGCGCAGCAAGCCCGTTGGTGTAGTGAGCGACAAGCCGTTTGCGTCCCGCTGCCATTGAATGCAATTGCCAAGTGGTTCGTACAACGAGTGTAACGAGTTTGTTTTGGACGGAGAACTCGTCTGGTGTGAGCGTGCATGGTGCGAAAGCATTTGCTGTGAACACAGTTTTTGTGGCAAATAATGGACAATACCAAGAATCGCAAGAATGGTGCTGCCAACAACGTACTGCTGAAGTGTGGTACGACGACGCAGAGGGTGCAGAGGACGTAGAAAATGTGGCATAGGTTATCCTGCGATAAAGTGCGATAAAGAAAGTACGTACAGCGTGAATGCACACGAAATGTATGAGCGTTATGGAACATGCGCCCGTCGGTGTCTGTTCTCGGTTGAAAGCTACGATAATCGGTTCACTTCACCGATAAAAACGCCTTCATTGCCGCAAATTTTTTTTCGCCAATGCCTTTGACGTTCAGCACTTCTTCAATGTAGCGAAATTTGTGTTCGGTGCGGTAGGCTATAATGTTTGCCGCAGTAGCTTTGCCTACGCCCGGCAGTCGCATAAGTTCTTCAAGCGACGCAGTGTTGATGTTGATAGTGCCAGAGGTGATTTTTTGCTTTGGTGCAGCCGTTGGAAACAGCGACGCTGGCTTCACGACGGTATCGGCGGCAGCCAAGGCTGCAACCGAAGTGCCCTCTGGGGTGGTGCCAGAGAAGGTGCTTTGTTCGGCTTGTACCAAGCTGTCAATGAGCCGCGTAATTTCTTCACGCTCCTCGCGCTCTGCGCGTGCAAGATGTTCCTGTGCTTCTCCGCTTGCTGTTAGCGGCGAGTGTAGTTTCGCAGCGTCGGCTGCTGTCCACAAAATCCGCACACTTGTTCCCACAAGCAATCCGCCCAACACGACCGCTACGGCAAGCAGTTCTTGGTGGGTAATGCTGAGCCACGATTGTACACGTTTGAGCATCTTCATGGTGTCTTCAGGTCGTACCTCACGGGAGTACCTTCACGGTAGTTCCCGTATCATTGCAGTGGCGTCTGGCAAGTGCCGTTACCAGTTTAGCGGAGCTGTTTGGGCTGAGTGGGTTGAGTGGGTTGAGTGTTTGCCAGTCGTGCCGAATGTGCAACGGTGCGCTCAACATCGTAACGAGTACGAAGATGGAAGCGTTCAATGGAATGTTGCAATTGCTCGGTCAAGCGGCTCAAACTATCGGCAGTAGCGGCAATCTCGCGGGTGCCAAGTGCCGATTCTCGGGTAACGCTACTGATAGCCTGTACGTCCTCGACGATAATTTTGCTCACATGGACTTGCTGTTCGCTTTCACTGGCAAGCTGAGAGATAATGTCGGCAACATGACCAGTGCGGGTAATAATGCGATGGAGTGCTTCAGCAGTTTGCGCAGCAAGCTGTTTGCCTGTTTCCACCGTGTGAGTGCCTTCGTGCATGACCTTCACAGCGCGGTTGGTGTCGTTTTGAATTTTTTGAATGGTTTCGGTGATTTGCTTGGTGGCTTTGGTGGTGCGTTCGGCAAGTTTGCGAACTTCGTCGGCAACCACGGCAAAGCCTCTGCCGGCTTCGCCCGCACGGGCGGCTTCGATAGCCGCGTTGAGCGCGAGCAAGTTGGTCTGGTCAGCAATTTCTTCAATTACCTGAATCACCTCGCCAATTTGCCCACTGGTTTTGCCAAGCGTTTCAATCACTCCTGCCGCTTGCATAACCACGCCTGCTACGGTGTTCATGCCCTCGATAGTTTTGGAAACGACCGTACCGCCCTGTTTTGCATCTTCATTGGCCTCGGCGGCTTCAAATGCTGCTTGTGAGGAGCGTTCCATATTGGTCGTGATTGTTTGTGTGATTTTCCCAATGGCTTCCACGATTTCCGACGTTTGTTCAGTTTGGCGGTTCATGCCCGAAGCCATTGTGTCGGTGCTGGCAGAAATCTGCACACTTGCGCTTGCGGTTGCGTGAATAGACTCGGAAACTTGGAGCAGCATTGTGCGGAGGTTCTCAACAGCGTCGTTAAAACTGTGGCAAAGGCGTTCAATATCTCTGCCTATTTCAGGGTTGTGTGGCACGTGCAGTTGAACGGTCAAATCTCCGACGGCAAAGCGTTGGATTTGCATTTGCATTTGTTCAACGCTGCGAGCTAAGTAATCTTTTTGTGCGGTGATTTCCTGTGCTGTGCGCTCAACGGCTTGTTTTTGGCGTTCAAGTTCCTGTGAAGTCTGGCGTTGGGCTTCGGCGGCGGCTTCTGCTTCGCGGCGGGCAGTGTTTGCCACGTTGAGTGCAACGTCTTTTTCGCTCTCGAAAATCGAAGCAAAAATTGTTGCTAAGAGCGTACCGCCTACGGCGGAGATAAGGTAGCGCATATTGAGTTTCGTCAGGTCGCCCAAAATCGGGAATTCAAAACCGCGAATCATGAGAATACCAACCACGACAAGTTCAACGGCCAGCACATAAAACCACCGCCAGCCGCTGCGTTTGCCACAGAGCAAGATGGCAATAAGCGGCGTAAGCGATAGCCATGGCAGCGAGGACGCTTTTAAGCCTCCTGCTAAGGCCACTTGCAAGGACAAACACCAAAAGTACGCCACCACGAAGTTTTGCCCTGCTGCGTTCAGCGAGCCAGTAGAGCGCAACAAAGGGAGATTGACAGCAATTTGCACAGCAGCAACAAAGAGAGCCGCACCGCCAATCGGGTGCTTGGAAGACAACCACGTGATAAGCCCATAAATAACCCCGAACATGGGCGTGATGACCGACATTCGCGCCAGCAGTTTTGCTCTGCGCCGCACTTCAGCATTGGTGAGTAACGATGCGGGAATAAAACTGTCGGCAAAGATATAGAGACGATTCAGCATAGTCTTGCCCTCTGAAAAGTGCCTCCAACAACACCAGACTACCTGTGATGTTGCCCTTGGGCAGTGGTTCTGCACAAACTGTGTTTACAAATTTCACAAATATAGTAGCACTGGTTGATGCGAACAACAAGGAAGTTCCGGCGATAAGGAAAAAATGTCGCCTGTTCACAAATGGCGTGCGCCGACAGCCACGCACGCACGAAATTTGTGAAACTGCACGAATTTTTCTACATTCGTCTTTCTACGTTAGCAGACTGCATACAATTGTTGTTTCATCCATTACTGACCAGTATGAATTCTCAAGGATACAGAGTTGCCGTTGCTGGAGCAACGGGATTAGTTGGGCGCACGATGCTGCAAGTCTTAGCAGAGCGCGACGTTCCAGTGGCATCGCTTGTGGCACTTGCTTCAAAACGTTCTGCGGGGACGACCTTGCGATTTAAAGACACAGCTGTCGAAGTGCAAGAACTCACGCATGACTCGTTCCAGGACATAGACGTTGCACTGTTCTCGGCGGGCGGCAGTGCAAGCAAAGAGTTTGCACCCTCGGCAGCAAAAGCAGGCTGCGTGGTGGTGGACAACAGCAGTGCGTGGCGGATGCACAACCACGTGCCGCTTGTGGTGCCAGAGGTGAACGCCCATGCACTCAAAGGGCATCACGGTATCATTGCTAATCCCAACTGTTCGACGATTCAGCTGGTGGTGGTGCTCAAGCCGCTTCACGAGGCGTTTGGGCTGAAGCGCGTTGTGGTTTCTACGTATCAATCGGTCAGTGGCGCAGGCAACAAAGGCGTGGAAGCATTGGAAATGGAACTCAAAGCCACACTATCGGGCAAAGCAAAAGACCAACGATACGAACACTCGCCGTTTGCGCTGCCAGTGGCGTTTAACACGGTGTTTCACAGTATTCCCGCCAAATACGGGTTCTCCGAAGAAGAAACAAAAATGCTGAACGAAACGCGAAAAATTATGGAACTGCCCAGCCTTCGTGCCGCCATGACCTGTGTGCGCGTTCCCACACTTGGCGCGCACGGTGAGTCGGTGAATCTGGAATTTGAAAAGCCCGCTTCGCCACAGGACATTGAAGCCGTTTTGAGCAAAGTCCAAGGCGTTGTGGTATGCGACGACCCTGCCCATGCCGTCTATCCCACGCCCAGAATGTGTGACGGGCGCGACGAGGTGTTCGTGGGGCGCATTCGCCCCGACAATTCGGTCGAACATGGAGCGTATCTGTGGGTGGTCGCTGACAATATCCGCAAAGGTGCAGCCACCAATGCTGTCCAGATTGTGGAAGCCATGCTCAACGGTGGCACGCTTCCCATTACGCCACTGCCCGATGGCGCAATGTTTTGAGCATCGAGAATCGTCAAGGCATCGAACTGCGTCAAAAAAACTCCCGACCGACTCATTCACTTGAAGACCAAGAGAGAAAGAGCGTAGAGACAAGGCATGCCTTGTCCCTACTACTATTCGGCATCGGTGACAGCGCCACGGCTGGATGTGGAGACGGCTTTGGCGTATTTTGCCAGCACGCCGCGTTTGTAGCGCGGCTCTGGCGGTGTCCACGCAGCGCGGCGGCGTTCGAGTTCTTCATCGGAAACGTGGAGGTGTAGTAGGCGTTTGGTGGCATCAATGGTGATAGAATCGCCCTCGTGGACGAGCGCAATCGTGCCGCCGACAAAGGCTTCCGGCGCAACATGACCGACAACCATGCCGTAGGTGCCGCCTGAGAACCGCCCATCGGTGATAAGCCCTACGGAATCCCCCAATCCCGCGCCAATAATCGCCGAGGTGGGCGAGAGCATTTCGCGCATACCCGGACCGCCTTTGGGACCTTCGTACCGAATAACAAGCACATCGCCCGCGTTGATGCGCCCTGCTAAAATTGCTTCCATGCACAGTTCTTCCGAATCAAACACCCGCGCTGGTCCGGTGATAGTCGGATGCTTTACACCAGTAATTTTTGCCACCGCACCTTCGGTAGCCAAATTGCCCTTCAAAATTGCCAAATGCCCTTGAGCGTAGAGCGGATTGGCGAACGGACGAATCACGTCTTGGTCGCCGCGGGGTTCGTTGGGAACGTGTGCGAGCGTTTCGGCAATGGTTTTGCCGGTTATCGTGAGTGCGTCGCCGTGCAACAGACCATTGACAAGAAGGATTTTCATCACTTGTGGAATACCCCCGGCAGTATGAAGGTCGGTTGCTACGTATTTGCCTGAGGGCTTCAAATCGCACAGCACAGGCACGCGCCCACGAATGGCTTCTATGTCGTCAATCGTCAGAGGCACGTTTGCTGCGTGTGCCATAGCAAGCAGGTGTAGCACAGCGTTCGTTGAGCCGCCCGTTGCCATCACCACGGCAATCGCGTTTTCAAAGGCTTTGCGCGTCATGAGCTGGCTGGGAAGAATCTGTTTTCTGACGGCTTCTGCCAGCACTCGTGCTGATTCTGCGGCACTATCGGCTTTTTCGTCGTCTTCGGCTGCCATAGTAGAGGACGAAGGCAAACTCAAGCCCATTGCTTCAATCACCGACGACATCGTGTTTGCTGTGTACATTCCGCCGCACGAGCCTGCGCCCGGGATAGCTTTGCGCTCGACTTCCAACAGTTCTGCGTCGTCTATGCGCCCTGCGCTACGCTCGCCAACCGCTTCAAATGCGCTGACAATGGTGAGGTCTTTGCCCTTGTGTTTGCCAGCTTTGATGGTGCCGCCATAGACGAAAATGGCGGGAATGTTGAGCCGCGCAATGGCAATCATGGCGCCGGGCATGTTTTTGTCGCAGCCACCCAACACCAGCACACCGTCCATGCTCTGAGCGTTCACGGCGGTTTCGATAGAATCCGCAATTACCTCGCGCGAAACAAGCGAATATTTCATACCCTCTGTTCCCATAGAAATGCCGTCGCTGACGGTGATAGTGCCGAAGGTTTGTGGCATCATGCCTGACTCTTTGAGGGCTTTTTCGGCGCGGTTTGCCAGTGCCTGCAACCCAATATTGCACGGTGTGATAGTGCTATGGGGATTGGCAATGCCCACAATCGGTTTTTGAAAGTCGTCGTCGCCAAAACCCACTGCCCTGAGCATAGCGCGGTTAGGGGTGCGTTGGAGTCCTTGCGTGATAGCGTCGCTGCGTTTTGCCATAATTCCTTGTAAACAAAGTGAGTAAATGCTGATACGTGCGGAGATTAGGTATTCAGCGTTGAACGTGTGTGAGCAGGAAAGATACGAAAGATATGGGCGCAAGGCAAGTCTTGTTCTGCGAAATGCTCAGGGGATGTGTGCATCGTGTTGAAGAGGCGTAGCACGGATTTGCTCTGTGTGTCTGCGTGTTGAAGCAGCCAAGCAGATGCTATCATCTGTTTATCAGCCGTTGTACGTGTTCAACGACATCGTGGGTGCGAACGCTGTGCATACATTCGTGCGTGCCAAGCGGGCAGTGGTGTGTGCCGTGCGGCGAACACGGACGGCAGGGCAGCGAACTTTCCAGCAGAACATCGCGCTCGCCACGCGGGGCAAAGCCAAACTCTTTGACTGTCGGACCAAAAATAGCCACCACAGGGCAGCCCACGAGATTTGCCAGATGAAGCGGTGCGCTGTCGTTGCACACCAGAACACTGGCACGCCGAAGCAGCGCGAGCATCTGGGGCAGCGAGGTGTTGCCTGCGGCATTGATAAGCATGGAGGGGGTTGCTCTTGGTAGTGCTGCTTGTACACCCGAAGCAATACGCTGGCACAAGGCGGTATCGGCTGTGCTGCCCACCAGTACCACGCGCCAGCCGCGCCTAATGCCCTCGCGGAGGAGTTCCACAAAACCCTGCTCGCGCCAGCGTTTGGTAGCCCAGACCGAACCGGGTGCGCACACACAATAGGGCTGTGCGGAGAACTCTTGCGGCAGGAGGGTTCGGACGTGCTGTTCGGCAGCTTCGGGAATGTGCAGTTCTGGCTGTGGGCTGTGGTGCAGAGCATTCGTTGGAACGTCCTGAAACACCGAAAGAATCTGCGTAGCACGCTCTGCCTCGTGCAGTGATGGCTGAAAAGGCGTGCGAACATCGTAGAGCCACGCAGCAGAAGCCGTGTCAAAGCCCACAGTCAAAAGCCGAGAGCGTCTTGGTGCTTGGATGCTGCCAAGAACGCTGGCGAGCTTGCTCACCAGACTTGTCCTGAACGAACGATGCACTGCCAGTATGCAATCGTATTGACCGTATGTGCTGAGCGTCTGAGCAAGGGCATATGCACCGCGCCATCCGCGTGCCGAGCCGCGTTTGTCGAAGGCAACGACAGTATTGACCGCCCGCGCACATTCCACAAGCGGCGCGGCAAGTGGTGTGGTTACTACTCCAATGTGTGCTTCGGGATGAAGATTTCTGAGCGTTTGCGCCAGATACAGCGACAGTGCCACATCCCCCAAAAATGCGGTTTGAACAATGGCAATGCGTTTATAGTCGCGCAGGAGCATGACCTTGAACCTTGTTAGACATTTCTTTCTTTAGGACGTTCGCAAACCGAGTTTGCAAGGGACTAAAGCCCCTTGTTGTCATTAGCGACGCAGCAACAAAGGGTTGCAACCCCTTGTTTGTCAAATCTTGTAGAGCAAAACAGCACACTCCTTTGTTCACAACAATGCCCTTGTGCGAAAGTCCCGACAATAACAACGGCAGTCAATGGCGATGATTTACAACCAACGGCGCACGCGGTCTGCCACCTGCTCGGGCGTAATAGCATCCATGCACGCACACGAGCGTTTCGGCTGCGCGTGTGCAGCACAGCCTGCACACTGAATGGTAGCGGTGAGCGTTTCGGCGTGTGTGCCAAGTGGATGCCATCGCCCGGCGTGCATTGGGCGGCGTGGTGTGAACAGTCCCAGTGCGTGGTTGCCCAAGGCAGCAGCAATGTGCAGTGGTCCTGTGCTGGAAGCCACAATGCCGTCCGCCGCCGCCAAGAGTGCAAACAATTCATCTACGGTGGTTTCTCCTACCAGACTTTCCGCGCCACGAGCAAGCGCGTAGTCTATCAGTTCTGTCATCTGTTCGCCTTCGCGCTCAGTGCCCGTAAGCACGCAATGCACTTGGTCGCGCGGCAGCAGGTCTATCAGGCGTTTGTACGATTCCTGCGACCATTCGGGCGCACTGCCTTGCGATTTGGGGTGCAGCACAAGATTAAATTTTGCTGGATGCAAGCGTGCTCTGAATGAATCTCCTAAGGGTTGCAACGCTACCAACCCCGTGTATGCGGCAAGATGTTCCAGCGGCAAGGCATTGGAACGCCATGATTTGCCCAGCAGAGGCGCAAGCAGTTGGGTGTTGAGTTGGGATTCATGCAGCGATGAGTGCTTGCGGCTCACTGGCGGCAGATGATTGCACGACAACCAATGAAACAGTCGGCTGCGCGTTCCCACACGGTGGGGAATGTCTGCTTCGCGCATCTGTGTGGCTATGGTGCGGTGTGGAAACACGTGGATGCACCAGTCAATCTCCGCCTCCGTAAGCAGCGCAAGCCGTCGTGCGTCGGGTTCTTGCAAGAGTTGCTGCCACGACCACACCGTATCTACATGGCGGCTGTACCACGCCACGGGCTCTGCATACTGCGATGTGAGCATGATGATTCGTGCCTCGGGCAAGAATTCTTTGATAATTCCCGTCATGGGCAGGGTGAGAATAAGGTCGCCAATGCTGTCGGTGCGGCTGAGAAGAATGGTCATACTACGAGTGATAAGTTAGACATAAACTACGTTCATGGAAAATGTCATTGCAGCCATTGCAGTCAGCCCCTCACCCCTCGCTGCGCAAGACCCTCTCCCAAAGGGCGAGGGTGAACAACGGCTTTGTATCTTGCCCTTCTCCCGTTGGGAGAAAGGTTGGGATGAGGAAGAAAGGCTGAACGTAATGACATTGGCTCTTAGTGTACCGAAGTGAAACGGTCTGCTTGCTTTTTTTTGAACTTTTTTTGAAACTGAAACGTTGTGCACCGCGCAATATACAGAATTTTTAACAGACTTCTGTGAGAAGTCGGCTCGCCCTGCCCTATCAGGTGAACCTCTGCCGGTGAAATAGTGTGCGTATAGCTGTCAGCATAACCTGACACTGTGAAGTACATCTGACACTTTTTGTCCTTGTTTCCTGTGGATGCGCCATGCTAAGTGGTTGATAATACTTGTGAAAAGAAAAAATGGCACGGGCTTTGCAAAAACTTGTTTGCTGCAAGCAATGTGCTGATAAGTGCTGATAACACGCACAACACAACGCCGTGCAGCGCATAGCAACAACACCGCCTACATTAGACCTCTTTCAAAAGTATCCTCACCTGCCATCGTTACGATGGCATCCTCTCCCGCTGGAAGAGGGTGCTTAAAGCGAAGCGGAAAGCGGATGAGGGAAGCATCAACAAGCTCTTTTGAAAGAGATTCAAGTTCACTCAACCAGAACAAACAACGAACGTATCAATGATGACTGCACGCAACACCAAGTTCATACTTCATCATTCATACTTCATCCTTCTCTTCACGGTGTACGCTGATGATGTCAAACACGCTGTTGAACACGCTGCACTGATGAACTCCCTTTGCAAACGCTGTGTCTCAGGTTGAAGCGGCGCAGAGAGTGAAGCAGCAGCCAACAAGGTCTCGTGCCAACCACAAAACGGCGCAACGCCCCAAAGGATGTCCATCGCCCTGCATGCAGCAACTCACGACACGTCGTCATTTTTAATCACTTGTTTTACTAACAACCATAGGAGATGTACATGAATTTTGTACTCGACAATGGACGCGCCAAACCCCGCATGAGCCTTGCAACGCTCTTTGCGGCACTGGTGTCGTTCTTTGTGGTTGCCCCGACTTTCGCGCAGTTTAACGCTGACTCGGAAGTAGGGGGCGAAAGCCGGGACTTCCGCTCGAAGCGCTCCGGCCGGTGGGTAGATGTAGGAACGTGGCAGGTGTTCCGTTCTGGTCAGTGGATCGATGCTGACGTTGCTGTTGGTTTGCCAGACGCAAACCGCAACGTGTTCATCGAAACAAACCACACCATTATCGCTACACGCGCTAACGTTCAGAACGCTGGTGCTGGTCGTGATTACCGCGGTCAGCAATCCGAAGCATATGTGGAGGTGAACAACCTGCACATCAACACCGCTGCTTCCATTACCACAACCTTCGGGTCGGTTATTGGTGGCTTCTTGACACCAAGCTACCGCAATCCGTTCTTCGTGCTCAGTAATGTGGACGGCAAGCCTGTAAACGCAAACGTTGTGCTGCCAAACGGGCAATTTAATAATCCTGGTGGAGATGCTTCGCCAAACTACGTGAATACTGTGAACTGGGACTGGTACGACGGTGACCGCTTCGGTGGTGCTGTCAATGGCACAGGCGCGCCAGTAATCGGTGCCACGCTCACCAACGCTGCTGCAAACTTGAACCCTGACTGGGCAACGTTTGTGGCTGGTTTGCACGATGCTACCAACCAAGGCTTCAACGGTCGCGTGATTGACCTTGGTGCTGGTCAAGGCGTTGACCCTGTAACAGGCGGCTTTTTGCCACGCCCACGCAACAACGAGTTGCGCGTTTATGGTAAACTGCGCTACTATGCCGGTGCTGCGCTTGACCGCTCAGACCGCGATGCCAATATTCAGGTAACGGCTGCTACGATTGGTACTGGTTCGACCATCGTCTTCCGCGGCGGCTCGCGTCAAATCACCATTCCTACCGAATGGTCAACAACGCTTGCTACGGCTACGGGCTATGTAGGTCGCAACGCAGGTGGTGCTTTTGGTATTAACTCCGACTTTAACATCAACCACGCAGGCGTTCAACTTCCTCAGTTGGACAACTATCGCGGCTTGATGGGTCGCAACTCGTTCTGGACGGCTATCTTCGACTTGGGTCGTTTGCGTGACCGCTCACGCCCAGAGGATCTGTTCCAAAACTTGAACGACTATCCAGACGGCGTGGAAGGTGTTATCTCCGGGAACTTCACGGCTGGTATCATCCAAATCCGCCGCGGTGTGCTGCGTGTGGAAGCTGCCGCGTTCTTGGCGAACGAAGGTGCTGCTACCTCAGGCTCTATTCAGGTGATGAACAACGCCGTTCTCCGTGTGGGTGCTACCCAAATTGGTCGTACGGCTGTAAACCGTCAGCAAACCTTTAGTGGTGGTGGTATTTATTCCAACACAACCTTAGCTCCTTGGGGCTATCAGGGTAATCTCTTTATTATTGCTCCAGCTGCTTCTACAGGAGACGACCCTGTAACGGAGAATGCTCTCCAATCTCAAATCGCTCCAAGTAGCGGCGCATTCATAAGCGGTGTTAATGCTAATACGTCTATTTACCTTGGTAGCAATGGTACTACTTACTCAATCAACGACATTAACACGCCGGGTACAGTACCAGCGGGCGTAGTCATCTTGAACCCGAACGTTGTGCCAGTCGCAGCTCCTGGTCCTGCTCCGTCTTCAGGTTTCCCGATGACGGCACCAGGCCCGTACATCGTTACCTCGCGTATGCGGTACTTTGTGGTGGAAGAAGGTGGCGCGTTGGACTTTATGGGTGCTGTTGGTTTGGAGCGTCCGAACTCGCTGAACCCGAATATCAACAACCTGTCGTTTGGTGCTACGCTCAGTGCTGCTGACGTGCGCTTTAACGGTACGGTTATCTATTCGCGCACAGGCGACCAGACACTTGTGGGCGACTCGCCATACTTGTTCTTGAATCCTGCGGGTACGAATAACGCAGGTTCGGGTTATTTGATTACGCACAACGGTGTCCTTCAGCCACGAGCAATTAACATTGGTGAGAACGGGTTCATGGATCCCTACAACAACCTGCGTGGTGTTGTTTCACCTGCTGCTGGTGCTGGCGATGCGTTTGCTACGCAAGACTTTAACGTTACCGGTGTTTTTGCAGGAACAGCACTCGGCGTAGGTGCAGCGCGGGTGTTTGCTCCTTCGACGACCGCAGCGTACAGCCACTTGACCTTGCGCGGCAGCGGCAACAAGTACTTGCTGGCAACCACCGTAACGATTTCGCGTTCGGTGTTGATGCAAGGTTCGGCTCGTATGCGCTTGAATCCGTACGTGTTGTTCTTCCATGAAACAGGTCTTGGCAATGGTACACAGCCCACAGGTCAAGAGTTGAGCCTATTAAATCCTCTCATTCCCATTCGCGCTTCGCGTGCGACCAACTTCCCGCCAATCGTGTATTTGCGTTCGACGGGCGTGGCTGGGTTCTCGGAGTTGGGCAACCTTGGTACGCGCGTTCGCCGCAACTTGGTGCTAAACGCTGGGGGCAACGACACAGAGTATGCGAACCCAACGTTCCGCGAGGACATCACGGACGTGCCGATGTGGTCAGCGTACGGTGGCAACACGGACCCTGTGGGTTTTGTAGGGTTCACGACGGCTTCGACGAGCATTGTTCCGCTGGTGGGCGACATGCCGTATCCAATCGGTATGGTGTTGTCGGGTTCGACCAACCGCGAGCAAATGGACATGACCCCATGGAACAAACCGTTCGTTGTGCACGGCTTGCCTGCAGAGCCAACCTATGTTGGTGCTGGTCAAAACAACGCGCAACACGGTCCTGGCGCACGCGGCTTGCAGTACGCACAGCAGAGCTTGCTTGGCGCGCGTTTTGGTCAGGTGATTCGCCAGTCCATTGACCGCGTTAATGGTTCGAACAACAACAACCCGATGTTTGGTCCAGTGATAACGGGTGAAAACCTTGTTGCTGCTGTTACCAACCCAATCGGTTCGGCTGCAAACTTCCCGATGATTACCAACAGCTTGTACGACTACGCTATCAACTCGACCGCTACGCTCACGCTGCAATACGACAGCGATGCGTCGGACGTGATGTCGGCAGTTGAACAGCAACCGGGGGTCTTCGGTCCGCACAACATGGTTATCAACGTTCCCGCAGGCGTAACACAAATTCTGCCTGTGCGCACCCACAACTTGCAACCGCCAACACAGGGCTTGAATCAGCCAATCGGCAATGTTGCTGCTAGCGGTGTGTATGGTCCGGGTCGGGTGATTTTTGGTGTAACCGCAGGGACGATTATTTTGGGTCCTGAGTACACGAACAGCACGAACGGCAACTTGCCACGTCATGCGTTCAACCCAACGACGGGCTTGTATCAAGCAAATGCTCTCTACAACCAAGGTGAAGTAGGCGCAGCCTTCACGCCGGGTGTTGCAGCATCGGCATACATTGACACGCGCCCAGACGTTGCAGACCAAAGCAAAGTCTATCGTTTTGGTCCGAGCCAAGACACGTATCTTGACCCGTTTGGCTTGCGTCCGGAGAATGCCCTCACGCTGACCCAAGACGGTCGCGTTCGTGCAGGCTTCCCACGCCAATACACGCAAACGGCTATTGCCAACCTTTCGATGTTGCCATACTACACGGCAGCAAACCGCAACGGTCTGCAACAGTCGCCCTTGCACTTGCCAACCAACGCTATCAACGATTTCGGTCGTCGTGGTGACTTCAACAACTTTGGTGTGTTGGAACTCCGCCGCGGTACGCTCGAAATTCCAAGCAACGCTATTGAAGCGCAAGCATTCCCAACAGGCGTAGCTCCGAACACGCAAGAAGCACGTATTTTTGGATACACGCTCACCTTGTCTTCGACAGCTATCATGTCGGGTGACCAAGCAAAAGTAACGCATCGTGGTCGTATCGTTGGTGCTGGCAACCCAGACGGTGCCTTTGTGTGCTTGTCGGACAGCCCACTTGGTGGCGACCGTGGTCCGGTTGGTTTGTACAACGCTTTTGGTCAGCCTTTGAACTCCGATGGTCGCACGGTTGATCCTACGCCGGGCATCCAAGGCGGCACAACCAACGGTGGCGGCGCTATCGTGCGCGGTCCTGCTGGTCCGGCAAACCTCTACGGTACACTCAAAGGCGGTTCACTTTCGAGCATGATTTTCACAGGTGGTACAAGCGGTACGATTGCTCACCAAGCAGTTATCAACGCTCGTACACAAGGCTACCGTCCGCCAACCTACGGTGCGTCGGATGTTATCAACAGCGGTCGCACAGAACTTGCTGGTGGTCAGTTTGACCCTGCAACGGGTACGGGCAACCCATTTGTCAATGGCTCTGGTGTTCCGGGCGTTGTGTCGCTTGCTCCTGCATACACTGGCACCGAAGGTGCTATTGGTACGCTTTCAGGCGGCGGCTCGGCGTTCTACAATGCTGGTCCGGAGATGACAAGCGATGTTGACTATGCTGCGGCTGCATTGCAAACCGACGGTTTGCTTGACGCAGTATCGGCGCGTATGCCTGACGCAAGCCTTGGCACGAACAACCAATCGGGTAACAACCAAGGCGAACACATCCGCCTGTTTGGTACGGGCGCAGGCTCGGTCTTGCGTGCAAACAATGCGTATAACATTGACTTGCCACGTGTGGTTGGTGGTGTGAATCACTTGACGTTCATCCGCGCCACGACGAACGTTCTGACGCTTGTGGGCAACGATGACAACAGCCGCTTTGCACCATCGAACTTGACAACAGCAATGCCGGAGATGGCAGGCTTGCAAGTGTATGGTACGATTGCTACGGCACGTGGTGACATTGACTTGAACGGTCGCAACATCGAGTTGAGCGGCAACCGCTCGTTCTTGGTGGAAACCTTCAGCAAAACGGATTTTGTGGATACCCTTATCGGCTTGCCGTTGTGGAGCGCAGCTCAACAAAGCATGCCACGGAACTTCACAAGCCGTATTGGTCAAAACACCCTCACAGGTTCGCCTGCTGCTGGTAGCGCGTTCCCCAGTATGCCGTCGAGCGTTCGCAACTCTCACCGCAACGTGCGTGGCTACATTGGTTTGACTTCGCACCGCAACTTGGCGTTCATGAACGCTCCGGGTGGTGTAACGGAAACCCGTGAAGACGTAGCAGGCTTGGGCGCAATGGTGTATGCAACAGGCAACCCTGTGCAATTGCGTGTACGCCGTTGGCAAACCCGTGGTAACGACTTGAATGGTAACATTCGCATTCGTTCCACCACAGCTGCTGACCGCTACTGGCAAATTGAAACAACGGGCACGCTGTCATCCACAATGGTACGCAGTGAACTCCGCTTGCAATACATTGACACCGACCTCTTCAACGAGAACGGTAAATCGCTTGGCTTGCCACCGGTAGCACTGAACATCTTCCGTACGGCTGGTCAGCGCTCGCTGACAGACCCAATCTACGCAGCAGACCCGCAATTGCGGAACTTCCAAGCACTTGCTGCTCAAGAGCGCATTGGTTTGGATGATTACAAGTTCCACAAACAACTGACCTTGAGCTTTACGGGCAAAGCAACGCCCCCGCCAGCACAAGGTACGCAGGTTGTTGCTGGCAGAACGGTACTTGAGGTTGCGAACTTTACCCAATGGCCTGACACTCGTCCAAACGACCCGTCAAACCAAGGTAATGAGCAATCGGGCTTCCAAATCTGGGCTATCAGCATTCCATCGCCAGCATGTATCGTGATTCGCGGTCAGCGCTTTGGTGGTACGTTTGGTGACCCAATTGGCGGTCCTGGTGTTGGTCTGCCTGGCGACGCAGGTAATGCACTTCCTGGACAAGGCGGTCCGGCAAACGGTGGTGTGCAAGCAGCTACGGCTGCCTTGTACGGCTCAACAGTCGGTCCGTTCAAAGCGGGCATCCCAACAGTTGCTACCATCGTTGCAGACATTCTTGACGACTTTGGTCAAGTAGCTTCGACAGAGTTCTCAACAGGTGCTACACTTGTTGTTGACCCAGCAGAAGGTCCGCGCCGTGGTTTCGCACCACACCGCATTTCGAGCACAGTCAATATCGCTAACGTACAACGCGGCGTAAGTGCACGCGCTGGTCAAGGCGGTGTCTTGAACGCTCAAGGTGTACAACGTGGCGGTCGCTTGGAGTGGAACGGCATACAAATTGACGGTGTGCACACAACAACGCTTTCGTTGTCCGTTATCAATACTTTTGGTGATAGCAGCTTGGCAGTACCAGAGCAATTTGCACTGCGTAGTAGCTGCTCAGGCAACGCGGTATTTACATCGGTACAAGGCGGTCGTCCATACCAAGTAACCTTTGCAACACTCTCGAACGGTGCAGCATCGGTTCCTGGTCGGGTTATTGGCTTGCCAAGCCGTATGGGCTTGAATGACGGTCCTGTACAACCGGGTGCAGTACCAAACATTCGCGTTGGTATCCCTGTGGACTTCAACCAGCAATTTATCACCGAAACCTTTGGTCAAGCTATCACGGTTATCGTACGCGACCGCTTCGGCAACCTCGCTTCGATTCCCACGACAGCAACCATAGCGTTGGGTGGTGGTCAGCCTCCGGTAAATCCTGTAACAACGCCTCTGGTGAACCAAATCGTTCAATCGCAAGTACAATGGGGTCTTGGCTTCAATGGTATTGAAGTGCGCCCCGGCACGGATATCACGCTTGCTACACCGCCAATCGCACGTTTCTTGTCAGACTTGCCGGCAGGTACAGCATCGGGTATCAATGCTAACCCACAATTGAACGACGCTTCGCTGCAAAGTATTGTTGTTAATGGTACACGCACAACCACTCGTCCAGAAATTCACCATCCACAAGTTGGTCGCCACACGGCTATCTTCCCAGGCTTTGCAGTTTGGGGTGCTACGTCGAACAACGTTCAGCTCGTGGTGTTGATTAACAGCGACGGCTCGGGCAGTGCATCGGTACCAGGTGCTGGCGCATTGGGTAACACTGTTGCAACAGTGAACATCATTGCAGGTCCGGCAATCGGCATCGCTCCGCTGCCAATTGCAGACCCCGTAAATCCAGCATTGATGGTTCGCGTTCCAACGCAGATGTTCCTTGGTCGTCGCTCGCCATGCTTCTACGCACGTGCAGTTGACCAATTCGGCAACACGGTTTCTGGCGACCCAATCACGGGCGCAGGCAGCTATGATGGTGGTGTGGCAACGATTACAGTTCCAGCCATTGGTCAGCAAACCCTGTCGCCAGAGAACTCCGAAGCTCGTACAGCACCAGCAACCAAGCTGTTTGAGATACGCAGCGGCAACACCGCACAGGCAGTTCGTGGTATCTACACGTTCTGTGACTTTATCCCAGAACGTCCAGCAAGCGATCCGCTCGAAGTAAAACTTATCTTCTCGGATCCAGCGTTGCCGGGCACAGACAACACGAACCCACGTCAGCCGTTCCAGCCGGGTCAATTCCCGCCGCCGTTCCAGCCAATTCCGAGTGTAACGACAGCAAGCACAACATGGATTGCCGTGCCGCGCTTGTCGGTAGTTGCTACGGATGCAGCAGGTGGTGCAGTGGTGAACTTGAACAACCTCGCGCTTATCGAACGTGCATGGACAATCACGGGTGACAAAGGCCAAGGCTTCTTCTCCAGTGGTTCAATCGCTATTCGCCGTCCAGCAGGTACGACGGTCTATCCAGCAGTTGTGGCATACACGCTTGCGTACCGTGATTCCGCTGGTGTGGCTCTGCCAACCATTGGTGGTCCAGAAATTGGCTTGCCAGTACCGCTCCCGATGGGCTTTGTGGCCACACCGCCATTGCCAGCACCAGTGCCAGTTCAAATCAACACGCTCCGTGGTGACTTGAATCCAACAGTTGCTGGTCCATTGGGTCCGGTGCAGGTTGCAGTTGCTAACCTCCAAGCTCCAAACAGCATTCAAATTGACCAAGGTAGCACAGAGAACAAGATCCGCTTCACTGCACGCTATAGCGACCAAACCTACAGCCCACGCAGTGCAGGCATTCAAGGTCGTCGTAGAGTAACAATTACCCTGTTGCCGGGCGATGACCGCAGCCCAAGCGGTGTGTATGAAATCGGTGATACAACTGGTATCGTAACTCTGGATGACCCACCACGTGTAGCTCCTGTTATCTTGAACGCTATTCAAGACAAACAGCTTACACGTACACAGTCAGACCTTATTGAGTTGGAAACACCAGGCGTACGCGCTGATGGCTTGCCAAATACGGTCTTCTATGATGACAACTACGATCCTATCATCTACTCGGTTGCTTCGAGCGACCCAACAGTATTGACAGCATCGGTTCGTCAAAATGATGACCGCTTCGGTGGCCGTCCTTCGCTGACCTATGCTACGCAACCAAACGCAGCACTGGGTTCGAGCGCAGAAATAACCGTATTTGCTAACGATGGTCGCGGTGGTACGGGCATTGACCGCTTCCGCGTAACAATCGTTTCTGGTGTAACACGTACAGGCACAACAAGCGTTGCTGTTGATCCTGCTTCGGTAAACCTCTCAGTAGCTCCAAACCCAGTTACAGAGCGTTTCACCGTTGAGGGCATTGCGAAGAACACTGGTAAAGTTGTTATCAAGTTGGTCAACAACTTGGGCGCAACCGTAGCTTCGTTCGAGCAATCAGTCAATGCTGGTCAAGTATATCGTCAAGAAGTGAACGCTGTGAACCTTGCTCAAGGTGCATACCAAGTCGTTATCACTGATGGCGATATCTTCACCAACAAAACTGTACAAGTTGTGAAGTAATCGAAGAAGTAATCGAAGGCTCTTCAAGAGTATTCGATAGGCAAAAAAGCCGTGTCCAGTATTTGGACACGGCTTTTCTATTTTGGTATAGACACGGCTTTCGTATCTTTGCAAAGAGCAAATCACCTCTTGTTGCACTATTGCTGCCCACTCATGCGTCGCCAACAGTTGCGCGAACTAATTGCTGGAGGAGAATCGCTGACCGTAGAGTTTAAGCGAAAATTCACTTCCGATGAAAAAATTGCTAAAGAACTGATTGCTTTTGCCAACAGCAAAGGAGGGTACTTAATAATTGGCGTGGATGATGATAAGCGTATTGTCGGTGTGCAGAGCGAAAAAGAAGAGATTGATGCCGTAGAAGCCGTCTGTCATTACCACATTGACCCGCCCATAGAGCCAACAATCGATGTGGTGAGTATCGAATATAAAGACGTGGTGGTTATCACGATTTCTGAAAGCCCTACGAAGCCCCATAAACTTATGGTTGATGCTGAGGGTCATATCATTAAACCCCATGACCGCCCGGTGTATGTGCGCCAAGCCGACACCACGCTCCAAGCCAGCAAAGAGGTTGCAAAAGTGCTGGAAGCCGAGCATAGAGAGGCAAAGCCCGTAACCTTAAGCATTGGCAGGCATGAACGGAGACTGTTTCAGTATTTGGAAGAACGCGGGCGCATTACGGCAAAGGAATTTGCCGTAATGGCCAATATTTCGGAGCGGCGTGCCGCAAGGCTTCTGGTGCGGTTGGTACGAATAGGTGCTATTCGGATGTTTTCCCACGAAAAAACTGATTACTACACGTTAGTTGAGGCGTAAGGATTGTGAATCACGGCTTGTGGACTTGGTGTGCAGGTGTTGCTTTGCAGCAGCATTTTTACAGCAATATTTGGGATGCTTGAAATGTGGCAGGGCTGCTCGACAGAATGAACCCCACAACTTGTACTGCTTGACCATGTTCCAACGAATGAATCTGGTCTTTGCCGCTGTATTTGACCGTAAACATATTGCCTTGTTCATCGCGAGCAACAAACTCCACGATGCCTTGTTCGGTGCGGTGCAACGTATGCTGCGCATCCGCAACCACGTGTGCGCGGATTAAGACTTTGCGGCCTGCTTCGGTTTGTGATTGCTGTTCTGAAGCGGTAATTGCTTGTGTAAGTGTCATTGCGGGTATTTCACCAAACCGTGAAGCTACCACTGCTATCACTGGAATACCAGCGACTGCTGCAACGACAAGAAGTTTTTTCAGCATAAGCATTGTCCTGTTTTCATTTCATCCTTCATCATTGATACTTCGTCCTTCTCTTAGCTGCCCTGTTTCATAACATCTTTGCCGTTGCCTTCGTATTTAGAAGGGCATTTCGTCAGTATGTGGTCTGCCACCATCACGCCGTTTTCCACGCGCCCTTTGACGACAATGCTTTCTGCTAATTCAAAATTGTTGGGCTTGGGTCCGTTGTGGACGACTCTAATTGTGCTATTGTTGTCATCACGCATGGAAAACGTGAATGTGTTGCTCTGGCTGTCATACTGGCAGCCATGTTCTTTAATATATGAGCCCTTCACCTGAACACGTTTGCCAGAATTTTGGGCATATACAAGATTCGTGTATTCAATTTTGCTATTGTCCAGCGACAAGGCAGCAATACCAATGAATGCGAGTGCGATTGCGCCACCAATAATATAACGCGGTTTCATAGCTAAGTCGTTTGTGGTTAGTTGGTTGATGATTGAGCATGGTGTGTTAGTCACACATTCATACGTATACGCGAATTCAATGTTGAGCGCAGGGGACGCAGAGTACGCAAAGAGAAGAGAGGTAGAGAGCATTGTATGCTCATATTTAGGCGGTGTTCATTTCCGACACGGCTTACGTAATCTTCTCTCACTCTTTCTCTGTGTTCTCTGACCACCGAGACGTTGCTCTGCGCTTCATGTTCTTCAACGTTGAATTGACATACGTATAACCACATAACAAAGTGTAGTGCAAAAATGTTTCGTGTATATGCTAATCCTCAGAACGCTGCTGGACTGATTCCTGCTCAAGCTGTTTGACACTGCGCTCCAAGCGAAAAAGGTAATAGGCAATGCCCGCCCAAATGATGAGCACGACCACTAAAACAACGTACAACGATTGTTTGGTGAAAAATTCGTACATAAAGTATCAGGCATGAAAATCGTGAATAAGATAGGGCTTACGAACTGGAGCAAAAAGCACAAGAGACGTACTTGATGCAAGTACGCCTCTTGGTGCAAATGTACGCATTTCTGCATTAGCGATGAACAACAAATTCGTCGCGTTCGCCCATATTCGCCATGCCAATCCACTGATGGCGGTTGTACGTGTTCAGGTTTTTGTTGCACACGATTTGGAAGCACGTGGAAGAGCCTTGTTCGGCAATTTTTACCGACCAGCCCAAAAACACCTCGTACATCCGAAATGTGCGTTCGCCATAACGCGCCAGCACCTTTTCTTTGTTGAATTGCCAATTGTCGTACCATTGGTCAATCGTTTTGGAATAGTGAATACCCACGTTTTCTACGCTGTGAATTTCAAAGCCCACGTTTTCAAGGCGTTTAATCACAAAACTCAGAGGCATGCTTGCGTCTGCGCCAGAAAAAATATACTTGTTCATAAACAAGCCCCACACAAGGTCTTCCATAAAGAATTTACCAAACAAGCCCTGACGCGCTCGCAAGCCCGCAATTTGCAGATAAAAAATGCCGTCATCGTTAAGCATACTGTAAATCTGTGCCATAAACTTTTGGAAATTTTTGATGCCTACGTGTTCAGCCATTTCCAAACAGGTTATGCGGTCGTAGCGTTTGCGGGGCACATCGCGGTAGTCCATGCGGAGAATGCGTGCGCGGTCTTCCACGCCATTGTCGCGGATTTGTTTCATCGCCCACGCTGCCCCGTCTTCTGCCAGTGTTACGCCCGTAGCGTCCACGCCGTAATGCTTTGCCGAGCGCATAACCAGCGTTCCCCAGCCGCAGCCAAAATCCAGCATCGTCTGCCCAGCACGCAGACCGATTTTTTGCGAAATCAAGTCCATTTTTTGGTCTTGAGCAGTTTCCAAATCTTCATCGCCCGTTTTGTAAAAACCCGATGTATAGACCATGCGGTCGCCCAAAAACCAGCTAAATAGTTCGTTTGCGTCGTCGTAGTGCGAACGCACAATACGCTCGTCTTGTGCTTTGGAGTGAATGACGATTTCGGGCAAAAAACGAGTGATTAAAAATCGCCAGTGGTGCGCGTCGAATGTGTACTCAAAAATCTCGTCTTTTACAGCCATCAACTCGCGGAACGAACAGGCAATATCGACTTTGCCGTCCATGTAGTCTTCCACAAACCACCCCATCGAGGCTTTGGCGGCTTTGTAGCGCGACATGACGCTTGGATGCTTTGGAATCAAATAGTCCGAGGCTTTTTTCATAGAGTTCGTGCATGAGGTAAAGTGAATATAAAAACGCTGCTTTCACGAAAATTTCACGAAAAAGCGGCAACGATTGTTCTCTCAACATGACTATAGCTTGTGTGTTGCCGTGCATGGGGTTTCTGCTGTCGCTTGCAACCCGTCTTTAGCGTTTATGCTTCAGCATTCATGCGTTGGAGTTGCTCCATTTCTTGTAACCATAACGCAGCACTGGCATCACTGGGCATTCGCCAGTCGCCACGAGGCGACAGAGCAACAGTGCCAACTTTTGGACCGTCGGGCATAGCCGACCGCTTAAACTGTTGGGTGAAAAAACGACGATAAAACACTGTCATCCACTTGATGAGCGTGGCGTTGTCATATTCCCGAAACGCACACCGTGCTAAAAACCACACCTTGCGCGGCGGGAACTGAAAGCGCACAGTGCAATACAGAAAAAAGTCATGCAGTTGGTACGGTCCGATGGTTTTTTCCGTTTCTTGTGCTTGAATTTCTGCGCCATCGCTGCCGTTTTGCAGAGGCAGGAGTTCAGGTGAAACTGGCGTGGCGCAAATGTCGCGCAAAATGGCTGCCTCGGCACCAGCGAACTCCGTTTCTGCACACCATTCCACCAAATAGCGCACAAGCGTTTTGGGGATGCTGGCATTGACGTTGTACATGGACATCTGGTCAGCATTGTAAGTACACCAACCAAGCGCAAGCTCAGATAAATCGCCCGTTCCCAACACAATGCCACTCATTTGGTTGGCTATATCCATCAAAATTTGTGTACGCTCGCGTGCCTGAGCGTTTTCGTAGGTGATGTCGTGAAGAGATTCAGGGTGCCCAATATCGCGGAAATGTTGGCGTACAGCATCGGCAATCGGAATCACGCGCAGCGTTGCGCCAAGCACTTCAGCAAGTTGTTCAGCATTGCCGCGTGTGCGCTGAGTCGTGCCGAATCCAGGCATGGTTACAGCAACAATGCCCGCACGTGGCAGCGCAAGTTTGTCGAACGCATGGGCGCACACCAACAGTGCAAGCGTAGAGTCCAAGCCACCCGAAACCCCAATAACGACGGTGCTGCATCTGGTGTGCAACAGCCGTTTTGCCAAACCAGTAGTTTGAATGTCAAAAATTTCCTGACACGTTTCCGAACGTTGGTCGCGGTTCTGCGGCACAAAGGGCGCGGGATTCACTGGGCGCATCAAGACTGGCACTTCGGCTGGCAATTGCTTGACGCTTGGCTGATTGCCCTCCGTACCGTAATCGCGTGGTGCGTCAATGTGTACGACACGCAATGCCTTGCTGGGTTTGGAACTACCGAACGTGTTGTTTCTGATGCGTTCGGCGGTCATGCACTGCACATCCACATCGGCAATTGCCATCTCGGTTGCAAAGCTAAATCGTGTGGTTTCGCACAAAATGCGGTTGTTCTCAGCAATAATGCAATGCCCTGAAAACACCAGGTCCGTTGAGGACTCGCCTGCACCTGCGCTGGCGTAGCAGTATGCAGCCAAACACCGTGCTGAGTGCGCTTTTACCAAGTCGCGGCGGTACTCGGCTTTGCCCAGTACCTCGTTGCTTGCCGAGATATTGACCAACAGCGTTGCACCAGAAAGTGCTGCGTTGATGCTGGGCGGAACTGCCGCCCAACCGTCTTCACAAATATCAATGCCGACACTGTATTCGGGCATGGTAGTTGCCGTGAACACAAGGTCAGTGCCGAATGGAACGTTGAACACCGTACCAGTTTTCGTCTGTGGTTTGCTCCCAAGCTGAACCGCAGAAACACTGCTATCCCAAGCAGCCGAAAACCAGCGTTCCTCGTAGAATTCTCCTGTTCCGGGCAAAAACGTTTTCGGCACGACACCAGCTACCACACCATTTGCAATGAACACCGCGCAATTGAACACCTTGCCCGCTACGTGCAAAGGCAGCCCCAGCACAACATCACAGCAGCCACCGTGTTGGCGCAAATGAGCCAGATGATTGGCAATGTGCTCCAATGCTTGCAATGCCGCCTCGTGCAGTGAGCGTTGATAGAGCAAATCTCCGCATGAATAGCCCGTAACACACAACTCTGGCAGCACCAGCAAGTGTACCTTGTGGCTGCAAGCCTTGTCAATAGCCGCACAGATAGCTTTCGTGTTAAATGCTACATCTGCCACACGAAGTTCTGGTGTGCAGACCGCCACACGGACAAATCCCAATGCGATGGTTGAAAGATTCAACGGTGCGTGTGCATGAGCATAGGTATGTGGGCTAACATCATGCTGACTTTGGGTGTTAGGGGTAGTCATGTCTTTGTGCTTTACTCGTCTGCAATGTTCACCGTTACAGGTTGTACATGCCAGATGTCTTCGGCATATTCTTTAATAGTGCGGTCGCTGGAAAATTTCCCGCAGTTAGCGGTATTCAGGATAGATTTCCGAATCCACTGCGTGCGGTCGGTGAAGGCTTTGTCCACAGCGCGTTGTGTTGCAGTGTAGGAGGCATAATCTGCCAGCAGGCAGTATTTATCGCCTTGATGCACCAAAGCGTCGAAAATCGGCTTAAAAATTCCCGGTTCGTTTTTATTGAAAAAGTTGTATTGAATCATGTCCAGCACGCGCTTGAGTTGTGGGTTGCGTTGGTAATATTCAAACGGCTCGTAGCCTTTTTCTTTGAGCGCAAGAACCTCATCGGTTTCCAAGCCGAAAATGAAAATATTATCATCACCCACTTCTTCACGAATTTCCACGTTTGCGCCGTCCATAGTGCCGATGGTGAGTGCGCCGTTGAGTTGAAATTTCATATTGCCTGTGCCAGAGGCTTCAAACCCTGCGGTGGAAATTTGCTCGGATAAATCCGATGCAGGAATGATTTTTTCCGACAGTGAGACTGAATAATTTTTCAAAAACACGACTTTGAGCGTGTCTCCAACGTCTGGGTCGTTATTGATGACATCCGCAACAGCATTGATAAGTTTGATGACTAACTTTGCGAAGTAGTATCCGGGCGCGGCTTTGCCAGCAAAGATGACTGTGCGTGGCACAAAGTTGCCTTTTGGGTTGTCCTTGATGGCGTTATACATGGTGATAACGTGCAGCACGTTCAATAACTGGCGTTTGTACTCGTGAAATCGTTTGATGTGCGAATCAACCATGGAATCGGGATTGATTTTAATGTGCATTCGTGATTCAATAAACTGGCGCAACCGTTGTTTGTTGTGATGTTTTGCTTGCCACCAGCGTTCTTGAAACTGCGGGTTATCAGCCAAAGGCTCTAATTTTTTGAGTTCGTATAAGTTAGTAATCCATCCGTCGCCAATGTATTCGGTGATGAGTTCCGACAGCGCGGGGTTTGCCTCGCGCAGCCAACGGCGTTGAGTAATGCCGTTAGTTTTATTGTTGAATTTTTCTGGCTCGAAGCGGTAGAAATCGTTGAAAATCGTGGTTTTAAGCAAATGCGTATGCAATGCCGCCACGCCATTGACCGAATGTGAGCCAATGATAGCCAAATTTGCCATACGAACGCGCTTTTCTGCGCCCTCCTCGATGATGCTCATAGCACTTATTTTGCGGTGGTCGTCGTTGTAGAACTTCCGTGCACGCTCCAAATACCGGTGATTGATTTCGTAAATGATGCTTAGGTGGCGTGGCAGAATTTTTTCAAACATTGCTACTGACCATTTTTCTAAGGCTTCGGGCAGCACCGTGTGATTGGTATATGCAAACACTTTTTGGGTGATTTCCCACGCTTTATCCCACTCCAAATGCTCTTCATCTATCAGAAGGCGCATCAGTTCTGGAATAGCGAGCGACGGGTGGGTGTCGTTAAGTTGAACGGCAACTTTGTTCGGAAATTCATCGAACGTATGATGTTTGAGTTTGTAGTGGTGAATGATGTCCTGAAGTGTGGCAGAAACGAAGAAATATTGCTGCTGCATCCGCAGAAACTTGCCCGGGTCGATGTTGTCGTTCGGATACAATACTTTGGAGATGGTCTCGGAAATATTTTTGTCTTCAACCGCTTTGAGGTAATTGCCGTTGTTGAAGTACTCAAAATTGAAGTCCGTTGTGGCTTTTGCCTGCCACAGGCGGAGATTATTCACGGTGTTGGTTTTGTAGCCGGGTATTGGTACGTCATATGCAACAGCAAGCACGTCGTCGGTGTCGCGCCAGCTAAAGCGGAGTTTGCCGTGAGCATCAATATCCGTACTCACATGACCGCCAAAGCGCACACGATAGGTAAATTCCGGGCGAAGAATTTCCCATGGATTGCCGTAGGTGAGCCAATTGTCGGGGTGTTCAACTTGATAACCGTTTTCGATGTCTTGGTCAAAAATACCAAATTCATAGCGAATGCCATAGCCATATGCGGGCAATTCTAACGTTGCCATGGAGTCCAAAAAACACGCCGCGAGCCGCCCCAAGCCGCCATTGCCCAAACCCATGTCTTTTTCGACCTCGCGCAACTGGTTCAAATCAAAGCCGATTTCTTCCATAATAGCACGGCACTCCTCGTCGTACTGCAGGTTGATAAGCGTGTTGGACAGCAAACGCCCCATCAAAAATTCCAACGAAAGGTAATAGACTTTTTTTACGTCCTGCTCCAAGTACGTGCGCTGCGTGCGGAGCCATTTGCGAATCATACGGTCCCGTATTGACAGCGCAAGAGCGTTGTATGCATCAAATAAGCGGTAGTTGGAGCGGTCTTTTGCCAAGCGAAACTCCATGTTTTCGGCGAATTGATTGGCAAGCGAGTAGGTATCGGGGTCTTGACCGTCGGTGAAAAAGACGGTTTTTGCAGGCTTGCGAATTTTCGAGGCTTTGGGGCGTGGATTGGATTTTGGCGTTGTTTTTACTGGTGCTGCCATAATGGTCTATTCTCCTCTGATTGTGCAAGAGTTTGCAAGAGTTGCGTCTGCAACAGCAATGTGTGTCGAGGTTGTTGGTTACAGTGTTATCCCAAGTCTGTGAGCCGCACAAGCGCACGGTACAAGCCACGTAAGATACGCCTAAAGCACGAACAATGACAAGATTTTTTTTGTGGAAACCGATGGACTGTGACTTTTATCACAGAACAACAGAGGATAAGAGCGTAAGTTTGCCTTGAGACTCAAAACTCACACGTTTTTTGACCGTTTTTTATTAGGAGCATGGCAATATGAAACAGAACATGGGAACTCTCGACCGCGTTTTGCGCGTGGTATTAGCCCTAACCGTCGGGGTGTTGTATTTGACGGGTGCTATTAGTGGTACGGTAGCGATAGTACTTGGTGTGTTGTCGGTGGTGTTTGTGCTAACAAGCCTTGTGGGTTCATGTCCGTTGTATTTGCCGCTTAATATTTCGACGCGCTCGAAGTCATAAAGCACAGTTGCCTATCTGGCAAACACTGTTCACAAGCGTTCCCAGAGGCAAAATCTTGACGGAGAACGCGGCTGTGGTGCTGTCTGGTACGTGTAGTGCGCCTTTCTTTGTGCCAATGTTGCAGAGGTGGTGCGAAGTCTGTATCTTTGCGCTTTACCCGCGCTTTATCATGCAGCGCGAGACCGAGCAATGTTTACCTACACAATGTATGGCACGAAAATCAAGCCCACGCACTGCTACGGGGCAAAGTGCTCGCGTAGCCACTACGAGACAATCCGCACAGTCCAAGCCATTGTTGAAGGTGTTACCACTGGACGTGCTTTCTGGCGAGCGATGGCTTGACTACGCGCTGTTGGCACTGATAGCCGTAGTGTTGTACGGTCAAACTTTAGGTTTTGCCATCACGCGCTTGGATGACGGCTATTACCTTGTGGACAACATCGCCTACTTTTTGAATCCTGCCAGCTTTCGGACAACGTTTGTGCAATCGGCAGTTGCCGAACAATACCGCCCTATCCTGTTTTCGTCGCTTATTGCTGAAACGCTTGTGGGCAAAGGTTCACTGGGCATCTATCATGCTTCCAACATTGTGTGGCATTGGTTGGCATCGGTGGGTGTGTATGTGATGCTGCTCAGGCTTCAGTTTTCACGCCGTGCGAGCCTTATTGCGGCGTGTTTGTTTTGTGTGCATCCATTGTGTGTGCAAGCAGTGGCATGGATTCCGGGGCGTAGCGAATCCATGCAATTAGCCATGATGATGCTTGCCATAGGATTGTTTCTCTCGTACCTCCGTTCTCCTTCGCAGACTGTACTGATAGCCCACTTTGTGGTGTTTGCTCTGGCATTGCTGACCAAAGAAACTTCGGTGTTGATACCTGTATTTTCCGTAATGGCAGCACTAGTGCTTGCCCGTGAAGATGGCGTGTTGCTTGACCAAGTTCGTGAGTTGTGGCAACGGTATCGCACGATAGCTTTAGGGTGGGCGGCGTTGGGTGTGGTGTGGATAGTCGCTCGCACAGCCGCTATCAGTAATTACCCTGCCGCAGACCGTGAAGTTATAGTCAACGTCGTGGGGCTGGGTGCTTTTGTCAGTAATTTGCCTGCGTTGCCCGAACTCTGCGGCAAAATGGTTGTGCCGCTCAATCTTGCCGTGTATCCACGGTTCTCTGTGTTTTCGACTGTCATGGGGTTGGTGGTGTTTCCTTTGTTTGTCGTAGCAGTGTGGTTAGTTTGCAGCGCGTCATGGCGCAAGCAAGTGTTCGCGCTTGTTTGGATAGTGCTTTGCATCGTGCCTTCGATGGTTATCCGCTCCAAAGGCTACAACTTTGAGTATCTTGATTATCGTGCTTATACGGCACTGTTTGGCTTTGCTGTGTTTGTTGCGATGTTCGCAGAAGAATTTGAGAGATTTCACCCGCGCTCAACGGCGGTAGCGGCGGTCATCGTGGGAATATTTGGTGTGATTTCATGGAGGCAATCGGGCTATTTTGACGGCGAAGAACGTTTTTGGGCGCGCGCGCAGCAGGAAAATCCCGAAATGCCCAAGCCATATCTGCACTATGGCGAAGCACTGATGAAACAACAACGGCTGCAAGAGGCAGAAAACCAATTTCGCACGGCAATTCGTTTGGATTCCACCTACGCCGAAGCATACAGCAAACTTGCCGTTGCGGTTTACAACCGTGCAGCAATGGCAGGCTTTGCCGAGGCATCCGCTCTGTTTGAAAAAGCCCGTGCGCTCAATCCCAAACTCAGCGACCCCCATATCAACTTGCTCATTTTGCACATCCAACGCCAAGACGTTCAGAAGGCTCTCCAAACCTATCAGCAACTTCAACAAGCAGGATTTACTCTTCAACAACTTCGTCCCGACGTGGCACAGGCATTGCAGACCTTAGTCGTGCAGGCGCAGCAAGCCCAGCAATCGCAAGCAGTCCAGCCGCCGCCGCCTCAAAACTCACGCTAAGAGCGAACGCCGACGTGCGTACTCGTGAGGCTGAAAGCAGACTACGCAGGTTCTTCGTGCGTAAGGCAGTGCAGTGTTCCCAGACCCCACACCAGATGCACCGCGTTAATACCTATGACGGCTCGGTCGCTTATCAGTTCTGCCAACAGACCTAACGCTTTACGGTCGTTCGGGTCGTTGAATGTTGGCACTAACACGGCATAATTGCAAATGTAGAAGTTGGCATAACTGGCTGGAAGCCGCATACCATCGAACACTAATGGCTCAGGCATAGGTAAATATGCCACTTCGGGCTTAGAGCCGTCCTCCAAACGCACATCCTGTAAGCGTTCGCGGTTTTCCTGCAACGCTCGGTAATTTTCATCATGAGGATTATCTTCCTGCACCAATACCAGCGTTGTGGGGCTGACAAAGCGGCACAGGTCGTCCACATGACCGTGCGTGTCGTCACCAGCGATGCCTTTGCCGAGCCAGACGATGTTGGTCACGCCCAAATACTGCTGCAAGCCCGCTTCCAATGCCTCTTTGGACATTCCCGGATTTCGCACTTGTACTGCAGGGTCAAGCAGACATTCTTCCGTTGTGATAAGCGTTCCGCGCCCGTTTACGTCTATGCTGCCACCTTCGAGGACAAGCGTGCGTTTGCCGCCGCCGCGAACGGGATAGGTGTTTGACACCTGAGCATGAATCACCTGCCAGCCCAGCTCTGGAGCGAGTTTTCCCGCCAGCGCGTTGTCGTGCTGCCAGTCGTCGTATTTTGCCCACCCGTTAAATGTGAATTTAACAGCAGCAGTAGCCTTCGTTGTGCGGTTTTTGACAAACGCGGGCATACAGTCGCGCATCCACCCACGATTCATCGAGGCATGGAAAAATTCAATATTCTGCATGGGCACATGATTTTTTGCCAGCACACGTCGTGCTTCTGCTTCGTGGCGGGCGTGAGCAACCACAATCCGTACAAGTTCCCCGCGAGCAATTTTGCGCACGATTTCCCCAAATTCCCAGCGAATGGGCGAAAATTTTCCAGGCCAGTCGTTGGCGTTCAGCGGCCAGCCGAGCCATGTTGCCGTGTGGGTTTCCCACTCAGCAGGCATTTGCCAGGCATGTTCTTCAGCGTTGTTTGAGAACTGATTCATAGAGTTGGGGGTATTCAAGTGTCAATGTTTTTGCATGACCACAATAAATTCTTGTGTCATGGTTGAATCGTGTGCGCCCACAACATTGGTTGGGCTATTTTTGCTTGGCATGTGCTTATTTGGAATGGTACGGACAATAGTTTCTACATGCGTAAACTGGTGCGATTCAAACAGTAAGCGCGTAATTTCGTCCGTTGGCAAAGCAATACCTTTGACTCTGCGATTACCCACCACGTAACACGCCTTGCCACGCCGTTTGATAGTGTTCGCTACGTGCGCGATTGAATCTGCATAATCTGCATAAAATGACCGCACTTCGGCTGCTCGTTTGGCATCTTTTGTATGAATGTCGGCAATCACTGATTCTGCAAGGTCGGGTAAGGTGGTCGTTGTGCTACGGATTTTACCGCCCATAAGAAGCGAATCTACGATGGCGGCTTCGCCATAGCCCAACCATTGATTTGCCAAACGTGAATACTGACCATATGCGACGGTAGTTCGTGAATCTCCATATGGTGGTGAACTCAAAACCATGTCCACAGATTCTGTCAGGTGTAGGTGTGCGGGAATACCGCATACGGTGTTAAACTGCTCAATGCGTACACTGCACGTAGGGCGTGGTGGTAGGGCTGCGATGAACGCAGCAATGCCGCTACGGTTACGAGCGAGTTTGGAGAGCATTATGCCAAAGACGTTTGGCTCAAAGCGTTCACGTTGAGCATCGGTCATCCGAAAGAGCTTAAATTCACCATTGCGTGTCCATGAACTCTCACGAACGGTTTCACTGAAAGCAACATTGAAGAAGTCAGCAATATCAGGCTCATCAATGCTTCCAATGTATTGTTTGATAAGTGCTAAGTGTTGCTGCACACGCGGAGCAAACCAATAGTCAATGTTGGGAAATTGCGGAATATCTGTTGGCGAAAGATGTTCAAACGTTGAGCGAAAAGCGTAATCATGAAAGTCTTTGCTGTATAAGTCTAAGGTTTTGAGGCTCACAGGAGTAGTTTTGACTTTGCTAATCAGTCGTGCCAGAGGGTTTACGTCCGTGCCTATTGCTGTAATGCCTCGCACAGAAGCCTCTACGAGTGATGTTCCCGTACCGCAGTAGGGGTCAAACAGTGTCTGTATGCCAGAGCCATGACGCTCAAGCAGGGATGATGCCACTTGTGGAATCATCATTGCTGGATAGGTGTGTAATCCGTGAGACAATGTTTTGGTATTGGCAGTGCGAAAATCCCAATGCCCATCACAATATTTTTTGCCCATCTGTGCTTCGCGGTTAATGTTGAGATTATGCGGCGAGTTTGTGTTACAAAGTTTTAATGATACAGTGCCTGAAGGTCTTCCACAATGGCTGAAAACGTGCGGACAGGTAGTTCCCACGCACCAGGTTTTGTCAAATACACGTAATCAAAAAATTTCAACATTCCTTGTTGTTGGGGCTGCATAATCTCGTTGTAAAAATTTGATGTTATGAAACCCACACGAATATCGCATTGCTGAGAATAATGGAGATTATACTTTTCTTTGATTGCCTTTCTTTGATTGCCGAACACGTGTCAGAAGAAGCAATATCAACCAGTAGCTTCCAACGGTACGTTTGCCCTGCTCGTTCTCGCAATGATGTTTTCATCGAATAGATAAGCAACGGGAATTGTAGGGGTTGCTCACGGTGATAGATGAACAAATCAATGTCTGGTTTTTGCACATCATCGCCAACGCGAATAGTTCTGTACTGTTCAATAAGCGGATGATGCTTGGGTTTGAGGGTTATAGCAAGTGCGGATGGCACTATGCCAGCATCCTGCAATAGCAATAAACTGTGTGCCGCCAATCCTTGAAAACCGTTACCAGCGATGCTTTTACGTGCTTGAGGCGCATCACGAATGAGCCCCTGAGCCATACGTTGTTGAATAATGGTCTCAACAGCAGGACTGGCATCCCGCATAATAGTTGTAAGATGGTTCAATGCCTCAATGTGTCCATAACTCCGAACTGCAGCTTGTAATCCTTCCCGAGTCGGCTCAAAATAGTATCTACGTTCAAATTCTGCCCGAATCTGCTCGATTGAAGGATGTTCAGAGGGCTGTTGTGATAAACGACCTGACATTCTTACCCCTCAATAAACCGCTTGGTAACGTCGCCGTAGGCATCTATGCGGCGGTCGCGCAAAAAAGGCCAGTTGCGGCGGATGGTTTCTATGTGGCGCGTGTCCACTGTGCCAATCAGTATTTCCTCGCTGTCGATGGAAGCCTCATGCAGCACTACGCCTTGCGGGTCTGACAAAAACGATGTTCCCCAAAACTCCAACTGTGTACCGTTTTCGGGGTCGGTTTCCAGTCCAATACGATTGACCGCAGCAACATACACACCGTTGGCTATGGCGTGGGAGCGTTGAATGGTGCGCCATGAATCGCGCTGTGCCGCACCGTACCGCTCTTTTTCAGCAGGATGCCAGCCAATAGCCGTAGGATAAAACAACACGCTCGCGCCGTGCAGTGCTGAAAGCCGTGCGCCTTCGGGATACCATTGGTCCCAGCAAATAAGCGTAGCGATGCGCCCGTAGCGTGTGTTAAAGGCTTTGAAGCCGATGTCGCCGGGCGTGAAATAGTATTTTTCGTAGAACAACGGGTCGTCAGGGATATGCATTTTGCGGTACAATCCCACAATCTCGCCGTCGGCATCAATAATTGCCGCGCTGTTGTGATACACACCCGGTGCGCGGCGTTCAAAAATTGGGGCAACTACCACCACCTTGTGTTGGGCTGCTGCCGCACGAAGAGCTTGAAGGCTTTCGCCTGTGGGATAGTCTTCTGCTAAATTGAACAGTGCTGAATCTTCGCGCTGGCAAAAATACGGTGAACGGAATAACTCTGGCAAACACAGTATCTGTGCGCCTTTGTCGGCGGCTTCTTGAATGCGAAGCAGTGTTGAGCGCAGATTTGCCTCAAGGTCATGCGAAACAGCATGTTGCAACAGACCAACGGTGAACGTTTGTGGAGTAGCCATAGAGAATTATGAACATGATAACGTAAAATGTGGACAGATGCGTGCCTGCAGTTTTGGGCAATGAATCATGGATGAATCTTTTGCCAGATTCTGCTTGCCAGATTCTGTGCCGTTCCTGTTGTGGACAAGCCACAAAAATACGGCGTACAACGAGGAATTCCATATAAAATCCTTGTGATGTGCTGCATAATGTTTAGACTTAGGCATTTGGTAGAACCTTATGCTGGACACCACGTAGCACTGGTTACACTGGATACCATTTGTACAGCACGGGTTTGCTTGGGCTGGCATCGGTCTCAAGCGGGGCAATGTGCAGAGCCAACAAATACAATCCATCAGCCACAGCCGTTGGGATATATGCCAGTTCCGTGATTGTTGCCTCGTAGCGCGGTGCAGAAGGATAACGCCAGAACGCATGATGTGCCAGCAGTGCGCCGCCATCTTCTTCGCGGTCAACCGACGGCAGGTCAAGCACAAGGTGATAGATGCCGCATTGTGCTAACCATGCTGCCGCCTCGTGATGAAGATACGGCGGATTTGTGCCAGAGTACTGCCGCGTGCGTTTGTCGTCGTCGTTGGGCATAGTGCGGAGAACAAGCGCGTTTACAGGCGCGGTGCGTTGTGGAAACTGTGTTTGCAGTACCGCTTTGGTGATAACGGCATCACCGTTGGGCTGCACAACAGGTGCAACAGAAATCACCTCGGCTAAGGCAAAACATTGCTGCAAACACTGGTTGATGCTGTGGTGTTCAGGCGTAATATGCCCAATACATTCCGTGTGTGTGCCGTTGCCGTGTGGCGCGAGCGTCAGCACGTCGCAGTTGCACGCCCCGCCTTCTGCCACAGAGCCAACAAAACTGCCTGCTCGAAAGGGCGTAAACACTGGCGCATCCAAAAAAAACGCTTGAGGATTGCCTGTGCCGTGCTGCAGAGGCAAGCTAATGTCTATCGCTTCTGCGAGATTCACCTGCCCACGAATGCCCTGAAATTCTATTGTTGCAAGCATAAAACCTCGTTCATGGTGGAGCAAGATTGTGTGTTTGGATGCGTGCAATATTGAGTGTTTTCCCCATTTCTGCAAAGAGTTTTCTCCAACAAGAAATTCTCCGTAGATTTGCCACTCGCAGCGTTCGCTTTTCAGCACGCTAACACACGCCGCACTTGCAACACTGCATACAGTGCTAAATACGCTAAATACATAACATACCTTTGACGATTCCACACATCATGCAACACTTCACACTCAATCGTATTTCTGCTGCCGAGTCAGCCGCGCCACAGCACAACGGTGCATCTGCTCTGGCACTTGCTCCCAGCACACTGCTTGAGGCTCTGAATCCCGTACAACGCAAAGCCGCCGCCCACGTGCAGGGTCCGCTGCTCATTCTGGCGGGCGCGGGAAGTGGCAAAACCCGCGTGCTGACTTACCGCGTTGCCTATATGCTCGAACAGGCTTCCGCGCTTGGTATTCAGCCTTGGAATATTCTTGCGCTCACGTTCACCAACAAAGCCGCTGGTGAAATGAAGGAGCGCATAGCGCGTCTGGTGGGCAGCGAAAAAGCCGATAAAATCTGGGCTGGAACGTTTCATTCGCTCTTTGCGCGGATGCTGCGCCGCGATGCTGAAGTGCTGGGTTTTACGCCGTCGTTTTCGATTTATGATGCTGATGATTCGCTTTCGGCAATTCGTGCGGTGATGAACACGCTGGGGATTTCGCAGCAACAATACCCGCCGGCTCTTGTGCGGGCAACGATTTCTGGGGCGAAGAACACCTGCATCTCGTGGCAAGAATTTCAGCGCACCGCAGGCAATCTGTTTGAAAAACAGATAGGCATGATTTACAAAGAATACGACAAACGCCTCCGGCTCGCCAATGCCATGGATTTTGACGACTTGCTGCTGAACATGATTCGCCTGCTTCAGCAGCCTGCCATGCGGGAAAAATATCAGCACCAGTTTCGCTACATCTTGATTGACGAGTACCAAGACACCAACAAAGCGCAGTACCTTGCCGTGAAACTTCTTGCCGAAAAAGAGCGCAATATCTGTGTGGTGGGCGACGACGCGCAAAGCATTTACCGTTGGCGTGGCGCAGACATTCGCAACATTCTGGATTTTGAGCGCGATTATCCCGATGCAGAAGTTGTGCGTTTGGAGCAAAACTATCGTTCGACAAAAACTATCCTTGAAGCTGCCAACAACGTTATCAACAACAACAGCAAGCAACTCAAAAAAGCTCTTTGGACGGACAAACCCGATGGTGAAAAAATTTGTGTGCTGCGCTGCCGCGACGACCGCGAGGAAGCCGAACGTATCGTGCAGATAATCCAAGCTGCCACACGCACCCACGCACGCACGCTGAAAGATTTTGCTATTTTTTACCGCACCAATGCTCAGTCGCAGGCATTAGAAGACGCGCTAAGGCGCGAGAACGTGCCGTACGTCATCGTCGGTGGCGTGTCGTTTTACAAACGCAAAGAGGTCAAAGACACGTTGGCGTATTTGCGCGTACTGGTCAATCCCAGCGATGCCGAAAGCCTGATGCGTATTATCAATGAACCTGCTCGAGGCTTGGGCGACGCATCGCTCAGGCGGTTTGCCGACTACGCTTCCGCGCACGAAATTTCGCTTTTTCAAGCTTTTGAGCAAGCCGAACTTGTTACAGGCTTGCAACGCCGCGCCCAGACAGCCGCGCAAGGTTTTATTGCGCTTATCAAAGAATTTCAAGCAAAAAAAGCAACCATGCGAGCCGATGAACTTGGCAAAGCGTTGATTGAAGCTACGGGGCTGCTCAACATGTACGAAGACGACGGCAGCGACGAGGCTCTTGACCGATGGAACAATATCCAGCGTTTGCTGTCGCATTTGACGGAATACTGCGAACGCAATGCCGCAAACGGTGTGGAAAGCACACTGGAACAGTATCTTCAGGAAATCGCGCTTATCAGCGACATTGACGAGGTCAAGGTCGGCGGCAATCACGTAACGCTAATGACGATGCACGCGGCAAAGGGCTTGGAATTTCCTGTGGTGTTCATTGCTGGCATGGAACGCGGCTTGTTCCCGCTTGCTAAAGCCGAGCAAGAGGTCGAGGAAATGGAAGAAGAGCGGCGATTGTTCTATGTGGCTATCACCCGTGCAGAGGAGCAGTTGTATCTTTCCCATGCTGAAAAACGCTACCGCTTTGGCGAACTGCATTACCCAACACCATCGCCATTTTTGGCAGAAATCAACCCTGCATTGTTGCAGAGCGTGAGCGGTGTGCCGTTTGGCGCAGCAGGCTCAGGATATACGAGTAAAACGGGCAGTTCCAACGCAGCGCAGGTGCTGGGCAGTGGCAATATTATCCGCTCGGCAAACGATTTGAAAACACGAGGTTTTCAACGTTCTACGCCCAATGAAGCACCAAAGGCAGTGTCGCGCGAACCGTTTTATGACGATGCACCTACGCCTGCGCCGCCGAAGCCTGCTGCCAATGGCTCGCAGCCGCGCTTGCGCATTGGTATGCGCGTCAAGCATGAACTCTTTGGCGTAGGACAAATTATCAACTTGAGCGGTTCAGGCGACAGCGCACAAGTGGAGGTTTCCTTTCCCCACGTTGGGCGGAAAAAATTGATGATAAAGTTTGCCAAATTGACGGTGATGGATTAAATCAATACAATCGCCCACATCCCGTCGGGGCGGCAAGAACGAATTTACGAGCATAGTGGTGTTGTGCAACGAGTTGTGTACCGATATGAACATCATGCCTCAGCATCTGCCGCATACACACCCACCGTACGGCTCTATTGAAGTCATTGCGGGGTGTATGTTTAGTGGGAAAACTGAAGAACTCATTCGCCGTTTGCGGCGTGCGCAAATCGCACGGCAGACGGTAGAAATTTTTAAGCCTGCCATAGATAACCGATACAGTACAACCGAAGTGGTGTCCCACAGCCAAGCAAAGCTAGACTCCCACGTGGTGAGCTCGTCGCAGGAGATTCTGAGGTTGGCAAGTGCGGCAGACGTGGTGGGCATTGATGAAGCGCAGTTTTTCGACGTAGGCATTGTGGAGGTCTGCGAACAGCTTGCCAACGCTGGCAAACGAGTGATTGTGGCGGGCTTGGACTTAGACTATCGCGGAAAGCCTTTTGGTCCGATGCCGCAGCTTATGGCAGTGGCTGAATATGTAACCAAAACGCTTGCCGTCTGCATGAAATCTGGGTTGCCAGCTTCGCGTTCACAGCGTATTAGTGCGAACCGTGAGCTTATTGCTGTTGGGCATACTGACCAGTATGAAGCACGTCATCGCTCCTTTTTTGAACCACCCGCACCCGACGGCGAACCGAATACCGCTTAAACTTACCATAGCCTCAGTAGTGTTTTGTTTCATCTTTTTTCGCCTGTGTTTATGAGCGTCAAAACCTTCGTTGCCTCCGACAGCAAAGTGCTTTCAAAGTTCATCAACGATGCCTGCAAGCTCAACGGCATGGAAACGTATTTTATGCAGCATGAAAGCGCGTTGATTGAAGAAATGCAAGCCATACAGCCCGAACTGATTTTTCTGCAAGCCTCCATTATTGACCGTCCGGGCGAAAACTTGATTACCAAAATCAAGTCCGATGAACTCTTGGGCGGCGCGTACATTGTCGTGTATGCTTCGCGCCCAGAGGGTGCGGAGTTTGCCTACAAAGTCGGTGGTGATGCGTTCTTGCCTATTCCGTTTCGCAATGAGCAGTTTGAGCAGATTTTGCGTTCAATTTTGAACCAACCGAAAGAAATTTTGGTCGTCAGCAAGCGCAACGAGTTGTTCAAAGCGATGGAACAAGCGCGAGAAAGTTTTGATTTTGTGGTTTCGTGGGCAAAATCCGCCGAAGAAGCCGTGAAAGTGTCCAGCGAGCAGTTTCCCGACCTGATTATCTGCGACTACGACTTGCCCCAACGCAGTGGCGCGGCCTTCAGTGCGCTTGTCAAACACTCGCATTTGCTGGGGCATATTCCCGTGATTGTGATGGCCACATCGAACGACCCTGTGCTTATCGAAGAGTGCTTCGAGGCAGGCGCAAACGAAGTGTTTGTCTATCCGTTTGACCGCACCAAGCACATTCCCGTTATCAGTGCTATCGTCAAGCCGCCCAAAAAAGGCAAGCGCATGATTGCTCTTGTGGTGGACGACAGCGTAACGGTGCGGAATCTTATTTCCAAAATGTTCAAGCAACTTGGTTATGTTGTCCTTACGGCGGCGAATGGTCAGGAGGCATTGGAGTTGATGGAACAGCAAAAACCCGACATCATCACTTCCGATTACGACATGCCCGTGATGGACGGGTGGCAGTTTTGCAGCCGTTTGCGGCAACATAGCGACTATGCGGCGATTCCTGTGATTATGGTTTCGTCGCGTTCGACCATTACCGACAAACGCAAAGCCCGTGCGCTTGGCGTGGCGGCGTATTTGACTAAACCCTTTACCACCGAAGATTTAGAGCGTATCGTCAAAGCCACGATGGCTCAGTCGCAGAACCGCCGCCGCTCGGAACGCCTTGAAAAATATGCCGCCGCCGACGCTGCCAAAGCAATCTCGGCGGTGATAGAGGGCATCAAATCTGACCCCGTGCCAGAAGAACGCTTCGTAACGGTGATGTCGTGCGGCATTGTGGATTTTACATCGAAGTTCGGTTGGGGCGGTGCGGAAAAAATCGCCATGATGCTCAACGAGTATTTCTCAGGCATTATGGAGATTCTCGTTGATAAAGGCGGCACCATAGACAGCATTATGGGCGACGAAGTGCTGGTGCGCTTTGATAGTTCTGGCGACCGCCAAAACGACGCACTGAACGCGGTGGATGCGGCGGTGTCGATGTTTGAGTGGCTCGAAGGCTACAACGAAGATTTATCTGAAACGCTCAAAATCCGCATCGGGCTTCATTCGGACGGCGTGGTGATAGCAAACTTTGGCAGTATCAAGCACCGCTTAGTGTATTCAATGATTGGTGAGGGCATCAGCATTGCCAAAGCGTTGCAGCACCAAGCGGGTGCAAACGGCTGCTTGCTTTCGGGCGACACCTACGCGCTGGTTGAGGAAAGTTTGGGTGAATTGCCACGGTTTACGGTGAGCTACAAAGCCACCTCTGGCATTACGGCGTACAAATTGTAAGCTCGGTGGGGACTTGGTGCGGGCTTGGTGTAGGATGTTCAACCATTGTTCACAACTTCCTTTATGCTTCACGTTCAACATTCTCGCGTGGCAGTGTTTCTAACGTGTGCGCTGCTTTACTCGTTAGGTTTGTGGCAACCAGCGTTGTGCCAAGTGCCTATTCAGACAATACAGCAACGTGACTCACTGCATCGCGTGGTGGTTGGCTCAAAGCACGACACACTTACCATCGATGCACTGAATGCTCTGGGCAGGTATTATGCCAATGTTGGCTCTAATAATGATTCCGCGTTGTTTTATGCAAATGCCGCCGAACAGCGTTCTGCACACAAACAGTTCCAGCGTGGCAAAGCCGATGCGCTCTTGGTGCGCGGTGAGGTCAGCTATCATCAAGGCAAATCCTCTGAGGCTGTTGCGTTCTACCAAGAAGCCCTCAAATTATACGAAACAGCAACCAACAAGCGCGGCATTGCCGAGGCATATAACGCCTTGGGCGCGGTGTACAACAGGCAAAGCAACTTTGGCGAGGCGGAAAAACTCCACCGCAAGGCATTGGCACTCTCGCAAGAACTCCGCGACCAGCACGGCATAGCCAAGGCGCATCACGGATTAGGCGTGGTGTACAGAGGCACGGCGCAGTACACCCAAAGCATCGCCAATTACCGAACAGCACTCGCGCTGCGGGAGCGGTTGGGCGACAGTGCTGGTGTGGGCGCAACGCTCACATCGCTGGCAAATGTGCTGCGCCACGTGGGGCAGAACACCGAGTCAACCCAAGCGCGGTTTCGTGCATTGCATATCCAAGAGCAGTTGGGCAATAAGCGCGCAATGGCTAGCGTACTCAACAATCTTGGCTCAGAGCTCAAGAACGATGGCAAATTCCAAGAATCGCTGGAATATTTGTTGAAGGCGGAACGCCTTGCCAAAGAAACCCAAGACAAGAACGTTTTGGCAAATGTGTACACCAATCTTGGCAACACCTCTGAACACCTCAAACGCTTTGATGCGGCATTGGAGTACCACACACGCTCACGGCAGATGATGGAACAAATGGGCGACGTGGGCGGTGTGGCAAACACCTACCACAATGCTTCAACCGTATATCGCAAACAACGCCGTTTCGACGAAGCATTGGAAGCGCAGCGCAAAGTGCTGGAGATTCGCAAAAAAACTGGCGAGGTAAACGGCTACATTGCAGGACTGACAGCAGTAGCCGAAATTTACGCCGAGCAGGGAAAATGTACAGACGGCATTACCACTGCTCTGCAAGCACTCAGGCTGGCGGATTCCACCAATGCTCGCGGACGTAAACGCAGCATTTATTCCGTGCTTGCTGCCTGCCATGATTCACTCGGGCAGCACCGCGAGGCACTGTACGCCTACCAACGCGCCGTTGCTATTAGAGATTCCATTACCACCGATGAATATCGCAAACAAATTGCTGAACTCAAAGAACGCTACGAAGCAGAAAAACGCGAACAGCACATTGCTTTGCTTGCCAAAGAACAGTTGCTCCAGCAAGCGGAACTGAAGCGTCAGAGCAGTGAATTGGACAAACAACGCGCCGAACTGCTGAGTGCAAGCGTCCAACGTCAGGCGCAAGCGCAATCTATCGAACTTCTGAACAACCAACGCCAACTACAAACGCTGGCGTTGCAGCAGCGCGAAGCCGCACTGACCGAAGCACAATTGCGTGCCGACCGCCAATCCCAAGCTCTCAGGCTTGCAAGCCAAGAGCAGGCACTTCAGCAAGCAGAAATTACGCGCCAGCGCACGGTGCAGTTTGCTTTGGCATCGGTCCTCATAGCGGTGGTGGCTGCGGCACTGTGGTTAGTGCGTCTGTATAGGCAAAAAGAGCGTGCTAATGCCAAGATTTTACGCCAACAAGCCACGCTTGAAGCGCAGGCACACGAAATTCAGTTGGCAAACACCGCACTACACGAAGCCAACACAACACTTTCGGCGTTGAATCGAGAAAAAACCGAATTTTTGGATGTTGTTGCCCACGACCTCAAAAATCCGCTCATTGGCGTTCGCATGACAGCACAAATGCTGGCAGACCGCTTGCAGCAATTCTCCCAAACCAACGAAGGAATGCACGGCAATGCAGTGTATGATGTAGCCCTGAACGATACACAGCTACGGCAGGAATTTGCAGAGCATCTCCGCAAAATTACTGCCACAGCTATCACCATGACTGATGTTGTGGGGACGCTGTTGGAGGTCAATAGATTGGAAACGTTGAGCATAGGCTTTGGTACGGGGCTTGGCATACCGCTTCGCTTAACAAGTGTTGACCTCGTGGCTGCAGTGCAAGCAGTTGCAGATGATTTTTATGACCGCGCCGCTGCAAAGTCCATTGCCATAGCCGTAGAGTTGCCGACCGAACAGCCTTTACACTGCTATGCTGATGCTCGTGCGGTGTATCAAATTCTCGACAACCTCGTCTCGAACGCCGTCAAGTTTTCCCCCTTCAACACGACCGTGTGGCTCAGTGTTCACAAGGCAACTGTCCATCAGCCGCTCCACGCTGCGCCCACCGTGCAGATGCGTGTTCGTGACGAAGGTCCGGGCATCAGCGTAGCAGACCGCGAGCGGCTCTTTGGCAAATACGAACGCTTGAGCGCAATGCCAACGGCAGGCGAACATTCAAGCGGTTTAGGGCTGGCAATTGTGAAAAAACTCTCTGAAGCCATGAACGGTCGTGTGTGGTACGAGCCGCCTGCAAGCCCCGCTACTGCTGGAGCAACCTTCGTTGTGGAACTTCCGTTTGATGAGGTGAATGGCGAACACGCGGCGGACACGCAGCGAACACCTGACAATCAAATAAACGGCGAACATTCTGCAAAGTTATGACAAATGTCATGGGTGCTTGCAGCAATTTTTGGTTATCTTGAAACTGAAAGTTCAGACTGAGGGTTCTGAGAGACTGTTTGAAAACTCTCTGTACCGAGTTTATTGCCCTCATCCCAGCCTTCTCCCAAAGGGAGAAGGAGGAAGAAATGGCTTAAAAATCTTGCTTCCTCTCCCATCGGGAGAGGATGCCATCATAACGATGGCAGGTGAGGGTACTTTTGAAAGAAGTCTAATCCACCAAATGCCATGAAGCGTGTGCGTATCGTCATTGCTGATGACCACGAGATGGTAGCCAGTGGTCTTCGCTACTGGCTTGCATCGGAGGCAGGCTTTGAGGTCGTTGCTGCTGCTGAATCTGGGAAAGAAGCCCTACGGCTGGCGCAATCGCTAAAACCCGAAGTGCTTATTCAAGACCTGAACATGCCCGACATCAGTGGTATAGAAGTGATTCGGCATTTGCGCCACGAGCGGCAATCCATTGCCATTATGGCTCTTACGGGTTCAGGTGTGTTTCACATAAGCGAGGTGCTGCAAAGCGGCGCAGACGGCTATTGCTCAAAAGAAGAAAAACGTGAGGTCTTGATTGAAGGCATCCGCGCCATTCTTAGTCCCAACCGCCAAGAACAGTGGATAAGCCCGCTTGCCCTCAAAACCTTGCTGGACGACGAGCGCACAGCGCACAGCGTAGGCTTGACCACGATGGAGTTGCGTGTGCTGGGTTTGCTGAAATTACCCAACAAAAGTATTGCCGAACGCCTCTTTTTGGCAGAAGGCACGGTCAGAAATCACATCTCCAGTATTTATGCTAAACTCGGCGTACAATCTCGCTACCAAGCTATTGCTTGGGCAGAACGCCGAGGCTTGCTGCTGGCATAGGGGCTTGCAGGACAGGATATACATTTGCGAAAGCCCTGTGTTAAAAAAAGGTAACAACAGTTGGTTGAAAGAGCAACGAGATTATGACAAATGTCATTATACCCTTGGCATATATTTGTGGCATAGCAGGTTGGCGTTGTAGCAAAGCGCACCTTGCTCACAGTTCACACCTTGTTTCATATCATTAAGGGTATAGCTATGAAAACTCTTCGCTTCTCTGGTGTACACTTGTTTGTAAGTGTTGTGGTGTTGGTTATAGTGCCGTGCGTAAGGCTTTTTGGACAGGCTTCGGCGATTACAAGTTTTACGCCAACAAGCGGTCCTGTTGGCACGATCGTAACCGTAGAAATGACTCAGAATCCCAGAAGTGTGACCTTAGTGTTGTCGGCATCAGTCAATGGTCTAAGCGCAACTGTTCTCAACTACGGGCGACCTGCCGACGGGCGAATTACTTTGCAACTTACTGTGCCGCAAGGCGCAACAACAGGACCAATCCGCGTTGTCACCTTCAATTCTGTCCTGCAAGCTGATGAAACAGCAACCTCGGCAATGCCGTTTACTGTTACCACGGGTGTTACTGCTGCTATCAGAGGTTTTTCGCCCACAAGCGGACCTGTGGGAACAGTAGTAACGGTTACGGGCATCGGGTTCACGGGCGTAACATCGGTGAATTTTCAAGGTCAAAGGATTCCCGTGAGTGTTGCTGCTGATGGCATGAGTGCAACGTTTACCGTGCCTTCTGGCGCAAGTGGAATGGCTGCATTTTCGTTGAATCTCCCCAACGGTCAAATCGCCGTAGCACCGATGCCGTTTACTGTTACCACGGGTGTTACTGCTGCTATCAGAGGTTTTTCGCCCACAAGCGGACCTGTGGGAACAGTGGTAACGGTTACGGGCATCGGGTTCACGGGCGTAACATCGGCGAATTTTCAAGGTCAAAGGATTCCCGTGAGTGTTGCTGCTGATGGCATGAGTGCAACGTTTACCGTGCCTTCTGGCGCAAGTGGAATGGCTGCATTTTCGTTGAATCTCCCCAACGGTCAGTTTGCGATTGCGCCCATGCCGTTCACCGTTACCGCGCCGGCCGCACCCGCCACTATCACGGGCATTTCGCCCACAAGCGGCTCTCCAGGAACGCTCATCACCATTACGGGAACAAATTTCACGGGAACACTTCTCGTGGCAATCGGTGGGAGAGTATCTGCTTTCACTGTTGTTTCGCCGACGACTATCACTGCAACGATTCCAACGGGTATTCCTGCTGGACCAACGCCCATTATTGTGAGAACACCGGCTGGTGATGTAACATCAACGATTACTCTGCTTGTTACCTTGTCTGTCCGCGTTGCCGAAGAGTACAGTATGAAGGTATCTCCGCAGCCCACGGCAGACGCAGCCACGCTTGAATACACGCTTTCCGCACCTTCGGTGGTTGAAACGTCAATTGTCAATACGCTTGGAACAACCATGCTCACACTGCCCAAAACGCAGCAATCAAGCGGTATTCAGCGCACGCAGTTGAATGTGCAGTCGCTTCCTGTGGGGATGTACTTTGTGCGGGTGAATATCGGTGGGAATATAGCAACGCTGCCGCTTCAGGTGGTGCGCTAGGCTTAGTAGTGGTAACGCGCTTGCAAAAAATCTATACGTTCGTCACTAACACGATAAACAATGCGGTGCTCTTGGGTAATGCGTCTTGACTACGTGTTTGCGCCGAGATATTTTAGTGGTTCAGGTTTGCCAAGCCCAGTAAACGGCTCAGGCAAAATGGCTTCGACAAGTTCAAGCACTCTCAGCGCAACCTTGCGGTCGGTGGAAACCCAGAAATGCAGGTCTTCACGAAATTCAGGATGAAAAACAGCACTTTTCATAAGCCAACCGAAAGCCGCAATTCTTCCAATGTTTGCGGCGTTTCGGTTCCCTCTTCGGCTCGGCGCAGTGCTCTCAAAAGTCGGTCTGCATTTGCCGGAGAGCGCAGTAAATGGACGGTTTCCAAAAGTGAACGAAGTTCATCGGCGGCAAGCAGCGCAAGGTGCTGACCTTCGTTGTTTTGCATGAGAATAATTTCCCGATTTTCTATCGCAGATGTGCACCAAGCGGCAAAATTACGTTGAACGTCTTGCGTTGTTGTGTACAGCATAAAAAGAAATGTAACGATGAACAATGCGTTGCTAAAGGCAAATTTGCAGAATCTCTACGGTTTGACCAAATGCAGCAAGCAACTATGAACTCAGGTATGGTAAACGCCCAATTCTTCTGTGGTGTATTTCGCTCCGCACTGCTTTTGTTCCTTTTGCTGCTTATTCTTCAAGCCGCACCGCTTGTCCTGTCTGCGCGAACCAACACAAGCCGCGTACAATCCGACTCTGCCGCAAAGCCCGCCGTTACGCCCTTTCGCGTGAGCGGCGGCGTTACGCTTTCGGGGGATTTTTACACCGCAGACGGCATAGAAGCACGCCGCCCCGCAAGTAATCTTATGGCGATAGCCCGCATCAACGTCGCGCTTTTCGAGCAGGTCAATCTGCCCTTTGAAGCATTTATTGGCACGAACCAAAGCGGTTTTCGGCAGCCGTTCAACCAGATTGGCATTTCTCCAACCTTCTTCCACTGGCTTACGCTGCACGCGGGCTGGTTTTCCATGCGCTTTAGCGACCTCACCTTTGGCGATATTCGGATGCTGGGCGGCGGCGTGGAACTGCGCCCGGGAAATTTTCGTCTTGCAGCACTCTATGGCAGCACCAATCAAGCCGTTCCTTACGATGTCAGCGTGAGCGGTGCGGCGGTAGCTGGGGCGTTTACGTCGTATTCGCGTCCTGTTGTCGGCGTACAACTTGGGTATGGCGACGAAAACGTTGCATTTATCAATTTCCAAGCAATCCGCGTCAGCGACGATACGACATCGTTGCAAACGCCCGTGAACGCTGATGTCTCGCGTCTTGCTAAACCGCAGGAAAATACGGTGTTTTCCACAACCTTCGGCTTTGGAGCGTTCGACGGCAAACTCCGTTTCACGGCGGAAATAGCCGGTTCGGCATATTCCGCCGATACGCGCTCCCAAAGCCTTGCTGAGCTTGCTACCACGTCCACGTTTCAATTTCCCGCCATTCCTTCCGAAATTTTCACGCCGCGCCTTTCCAGCCAACTCGACGCAGCCGCCAAAGCCACGCTCACGATTGCTCCAACGCAAGATTTTACCGTAGCTCTGGGCGGTCAATACGTCGGTCCGGGCTTTGTAACCTTAGGCTACGCCCAACTACAAAACGACGTGCTGGACGGCACAATTTCGCCGTCGCTTAGGCTTTTTAACGGTGGTTTGTCCTTGCGCGGGACGGTGGGAGTTCGCGTGAATAATCTCATTGCCAACCGCACCGCGCCTCTTCAACGCTTGATAGCATCGGGTTCGGTTTCGATTCAGCCTGTGCAGGCGTTTGGCGTGGATGTGCAATACTCCAATTACGGCATCCGCTCCACGCCGCGCAATGACACGCTTCGCATCGAAAACGTTGCACAGTCGTTGACGGTGTCGCCGCGCCTGAACTTCGAGGCATTTGGCGGCGTGAGCGGCATCTTCGGTTCGTATTCGCTGAACAATGTGGATGACCTGAACGTACTGACCAAAGAAACCAATACAAACCAAACGCAAAGTGCCATGCTCTCGTGGACGCTGGGGCTGCCGTCGGGGCTGTCGCTGGCGACAACGGGTTTGTATTCCGATATTGAGCAAAGCATTGCTCGCACGACCGTTCTGAACATTGGACAGACGGCATCCTACGCTTTTTTTGAGGGCGCACTGTCCACATCGCTGACGCTGGGGTATGGCATTATTGGCTCAGAATTGACAGCAGGCGGCGTAACGACGATGTCTTCGGACGGGCAGATTACGGCACAGGCAAGCGTTTCATATACGATTGGCGAAAGCGGCAAATTCGGCACACTGTCGCTGAATGTGAACAACAACAACTACGCTTTCGGCAATCCCGCTCGCGGTCGGAATTTCGGCGAGTGGACGGCACTGGTGCAGTACGCGATTGGGTTTTGAGCAATTTTCATCAATTTTCATTGTTTCACTTTTCATTTTGACGAGGCTTCTTTATGTGGCGCACCAAAACTTTCCGCTTTTGCACGGCGTTCGTGCTACTGCTGTGTATGAATAGTTTCTGTGCAAAAACCGCCCAAGCACAGGTTGTTCTTGTATTGAACACGCCGCCCCAACTGCCTGAGCGGGTGAATGATTGGGAACGGCTGAACGCGCTTTTCTCCGTTACCGTAACCAATACGGGCAGAACGCCGCTTCAACGCTTGCGTATTGCGGCGACGGTAACGAATATGGACAACAACGCCGTGCTGTTCCGCACCAAAAACGACCTCACGCGCCCCTTCAATGCGCCGCCCGGACTGCCGCAAACGCTCACTGCACCGCAGATTCTTCCGGCGAACTCGTTTGAATACGACGCTTCGGTGCAAACGGCGCTTATTCGCACCAACACGCTGCCCGAAGGTGCATACCGGCTGTGTGTGCGCGTGATAGACGAGCGCGGAGCGACGCTGGGCATGGAGCAATGCCGCACCTTCAACGTCATCATTCCCGACCCGCCGAGCCTGATTTCGCCTGCCAATGGCGATTCTGTGCGCCGCGCCGCGCCGAGTGTGCCGCTCTTGCCGCAATTCCAGTGGACACCCGTGTTTGCGCGGTTTGGGCAGCAGTCGCGCTACAAACTCCGCGTTGTGCCGATTTTTGAGGGACAGCAGCCGCGTCAGGCATTAGAGGGCAATCCGGCACTGGTTGAAAAAATCGTTCCCACAAGTTCGTACCAATGGCTTCCTTCGGACGCGCAATTCAGCAATTATCCCAATGCAAAGGGCTTTGCCTGGCAAGTGCAGGCGGTGGAGGGCGAGATTACCACAGCAGCACGGGCTGTCGGGCGGAATGAAGGCAAAAGTGAGATTTTTACCTTTGGCGTACCTGTGCCGACAAGCCAAGTAACAAGCGGTGCTGCGCCTCCCACAAAAGGCTCAAAAATCAAAGTGGGAGAGTTCACCATGACCTTAGGCGATTTTACCCCTAATCAAAAAAATGGTACTATTTCCGGCAAAGGAACAATCCAGATTGATTGGCTGAAAACCGCGATAAAGGTACGGTTTGACGGTATAACCGTTACAAACAATGTGCTAGTAAACGGCGAGGTCTTGTCTGAGCAATCCGACGGCGTACCGTCTTTCAAAGACCAACTTGGTAGCAAAATGAACCTGCCCGATGTGCCGAGCGGAGTAAATCTCTCGTTGGGTCTGGGATCATCAAATCTGAAAGATATTTACGAAAAAGCGAAAGCTGCGATTAGCCAGATTGGAAAAGGCGCAATTACGCTGCCTCTGGGCTACGAAACGGCCGCAAAAACGATGTTCGCGCTCTCAGCAATGAAGTTCACCAAAGACGATGCGCAAATGAATATGCTCACCCGCGTCCCGATGCCGAGTTTGGGTCCGGATGCCGCATTAACGCTTGGTGCGGGAGAAATTTCTTTTTTGCCTTCGGGTCCGAAACTTTCCTCATTCGCGCTTTTTCTTGCACAAGATTTCGCTGTGCCTTCCAGCTACAAACTCACATTTCTTGCGCCTTCACAAGGTACAAAAGGAACATTGCTGAAAGTAAAAAGTTGGAGCATTGATGAATTTGCCATTGGCGGAAAAATGGAATTTCCCACGACATGGTTCACCAAAGCAAGCGATGGCGCGAGTGCGGTAACAGGCACATTCTCCGGAAGCTCGAAAAGTCTCACGGCGTGGATAGTTTCGGCAAGTATTCCCGACGAGTGTAACATTACCAATCTGCCGGATTTCAAACTCAAAATTGACGACCTCAGCTTTGATATGTCCGATAAGGAAAATCCGCCGGGGCTTGTGCTGCCGCCAAATTATGGGAATGGCGTGCAGTGGCGCGGCTTTGCCATCAAGAAAGCAACTATGACGCTTCCACCGTATTTGAAAAAATTTGATTCCGATTCGCTGCTCACACTCGAACTGTCGAACTTTCTCATTGATGGCGGCGGCTTGACCGGTACGGCGCAAATCGCTCAAAAGCTAGATAATATCAACTTCGGCGGCTTCAAAGGAAGCATCGAAACCTTCAAAGTGGCGTTCGTAACGATGTCGCCGAAAGAAGTCTCGCTCGGCGGCACACTAACGCTACCTGTGGGCGATGCCACGATTGGCGTTGTGGGCGTGTATGCCGAAAATCAAGGATTTTCCATGGCGGCGAATCTTGCGAAAGACAAAACTTTTCAAATCGGCTCTGCGGCTGAGTTTATGCTCTATGGTAAAAATGACGCAAATTCGGCAAAAGCCGTTACGATTGCTTTCAACAAAACCAATGGTGCGACTGCAAGTTTAAGTGGGCAATTCACGCTCAAAAGCGGCTTCGGTGCGGATGTGCAGGGAACGGATATGAGTTTCAAAGGCATTGCTTTCGAGGGCGTGAAGCTCAGCCCGCAAGGCGCGAAGGTATTTGAACTTGGAAAATGGAGTTACGTGAATAAGGATAACCAGACTAAATCCTTTGGGAAGGCAAATGGCAAAGACGACATTCCTTCCCATTTGCCTTCCCATTTGAGCGATGAAGAACTCGCCAATTTCGTTTCCGACGAGGTAGAACGCTTTTACGCAGGCGGCAAGCACCTCGACTTGGAGAGCGCACCAATGCTTGCGCCGGATGGCAACGATAGCAAAGAAGGTTTGGGCGGTTTTCCAATTTCGATTGAAAGCCTCAGTTCTTCGGAAAGCGGCAATAAAACGACTATCAATGTGGCGCTGAAACTCAATTTAGATGGTGATGGCAGTAGTAGCGGGCTTTCCGGCACGACGACGCTAGCAATCAGTTTCGATGCCGTCAAAGGCAAGCCCATGAAGTTCGAGAATGCGGATATGAGTGTGAAAGGAATAACCCTAGATGCGACGTTAAAAGGTGTTGTTCGCTTGGTTGGAGGAGTGGAATTTTACAGCAACAAAACCACAAACGGCGTTGCGTGGGGAAGCGGTTTTTTCGGAGCTTTGGACGCAACACTGGTGGACTTATTCACGATTCGTTCTGCTGTGCAGTTTGGCAGCCTCGGCAAGCAACGGTATTGGTTTGTGGATGTCAGCCACCTCAATAAGTCCGTTGCGCTTGCTTCTGTGGGTGCATTGGGGCTTTACGGCGTAGGCGGCACAGTGTATAGTAACATGGTACTAACCCCTGCTTCGGGCTACGGCACTCCGCCACAAAAAACTACGCCAATGACTCTAGGGCAAACATTTTCTGGCATGAAACTGAAACCTAGTGCCGAAGGCACATCAGCACTAGGTGGCTCTATCAATGTGATGCTCGGCACAACGCCGACTCCACAGGCACTCAACGGGAATGTTCTTTTTGGTATTACCTTTGAGAATGATGCGTTCAAGCAGATAAACATTATGGGCGATATCAACATGATGACCGAGATTGGCACAAAATCCCAACTCGCCTTTGGTACGGCTAATTTTACGTTTACAAGGGATATTACGACGGGGAGCAAGGTATTTCATGGTGAGATGGGCTTCAAAGTATTAGTGCCGCCTGGAAACGGAAGCCTTTTGACGATAGATGGCATGGACCCAACACCCAAATTACAACTGCATTTCGCCGGACCAAATGATTGGTATATTAAACTTGGCACACCCGACAACCGCATATCATCACTCTTCCTCAGTGGCTTGACGGCAGACGGCTACTTGATGATGGGGAAAAATTTGCCCAAAGCAACACTGCCCAATAATGTAAAAAACATCCTTGGTGGTTCGTTTGCCAACAATGCAGGAATTGGCGGTGGAGATGGCTTTGGTTTTGGTATGTCGCAAAGCATCAGTATTCCTCCGGGTGGCGGACGGGCATCATTCCTCATTTTTTATGCGCATTTAGCGGCAGAATATGGTTTCGACGTAGCCCTGAAAAACACTAACGGTGCGTCGTGTGCAGGTTCCAATGGACCACTTGGTATCAATGGCTGGTATGCCTCTGGGCAAGCGTATGCGTATCTTACAGGCGCAATCGGTCTGCACGTTGATCTATGGCTGGTGGAAGGTGATTTCGAGATTCTGCGCGTTGCGGCGGCAGCGGCTTTGCAAGCGCAACTCCCTAACCCAACGTGGCTCAAAGGGGCGGTTGCTGGGGAGTATAGTATTTTGGATGGGCTGGTTGCGGGTTCATGTCGGTTTGAATTTGAAATTGGCGAAAAATGTCAAATCGTTTCCGACCCGCTTGCGACCATCAAACTTATCACCGACGTTCAGCCGCCAAAGGGCGCAACCGACGTTAGTACGATGATTACGCCGGCTATTGCTTTTGCACTCAAAGTAAACACAGCATTTGATGTACAAACACTGGATAATAATGGTAATACTGTTCTTCGCACGTTTCGATTCGTACTTGATCCGTCCATAGCTGCCGGTACAGGTATTAGCCTTCTCGGTCCTAATGGTCAAGAAGTTGAGAAATGTACCTTTCAATGGAGTGCCTCGAAAACCAGTGTTATTATCATACCGCCCAATGAATTATCTGCCACAGCACCATACACTATTCTTATCAAGGCACGTGGTCAAGAAAAAATACAAGGTCAGTGGGTAAATGCGAAAGACGAAAAGGGCGTAGATAAAGGACTGCTCGAAGAAGCATACACCTTCACCACCGGGCAAGGTGCCTTGACGGTTGCCGACGGTAACGTTACAGAAACTACTCCCGGTCGCGGTCAGCGATTTTATTTGCAAGATTTTGCCAAACTTGCAACAATACAACTCAAAATAGGTCAAAGTGCGGCGTTTGCAGATGGAAAAAAGAATGATTACGTCGCTCGAATTACGCAATTCGGCACCATGCAAGGAGTAGAAATACCTCTGGGTTTTATCAAAAGCGGACTTGGCAGCGATGCAGTAAAGACAATAGTGTGGGCAATGCCGGATTTGCTTACGGCTACCACGTACAAAGTCGAAATTATACGAAAGGCTCCCCAACAGCAAAAAAATAATGCACAAACAACTACTCTTTCTCAAAATGTGTTATCAGACTACCAATCGAAGCAGAAAGTAGGCGCATATGACGCAAAGACAGGTGCATACTTGGGTGATAACGTCTCGAATACGTCATTGGTGCAACGGCGCGTCTTTGGCGGACCGATCACGGCAGCCGCAGCAGACCGCACCATTTACACCTTCTACTTCCGCACAAGCAAATACAAGACCTTACAAGCAAAGTTCGATGCAGTTAAGCCAGTCATTGCTGAAGCAAAAAAACTTGTTCCGTACATGAAAAGTGCAAACTCATTGGATGATTTAATGGAGGCTATAAGAATCCAACTGCGAGGCGGTTTCCTCTACTACGAGCGGAGTGCGTCGTGGCCCCCGTCGCAAATTGCCATTCCACCAACCTTACCGCTCACAATCTTTTGCAAAGAGGAGGTATTAGACATGGTCGCACCCTTTGGCGGCAAACTCAAAATCACAACCAAAACGTGTCTCCCCTGTTATGAACAAAACTGCGTCAGCTCTGAATCGAAGCAACTGCTGAGTGAATTGCGAGAACTTGCCCAAACCCCATATCCGCCCACAGCATCAGCACAGCCTTTCAGTGCGTTTTTTACCATGCAAGAGGCTTTCGATAAATATGATATGCAACAGATTGAGGCTAAAGGGTTCAAACTATCAATAGAGCCGGTTGCAGGTCTCAAGCCAGACGGCTCATTGCCACAAGGTTTTTCGTCAGCAAAGACAGCTATTACCTTTGAAGCTAATGCTACCGACATCAATCCTTGGACAGACACCCCGCTTGCGGACAGAGATTTCGCTTTCAACTTTGTCGGGGTAACAAAAACCACATCCCCGCCAAAACGAGCAACATTGGGCGTATTGCCGTATTCACAAAAAAGCACAGGTAAAAGTGGAAACATAGCGATTGACCCGATCATAAAAGACCCTCGTGATCCTATTTGGAACCCGGGTGTTGATATTTGGGGGCTGGATTTGAAAGGCTCTGCCGTTGGCGGAGGCTATGCACAGGGTATCATTACTATCGGAAACCAATGGATTAATACTGCTCTCAACTCGGCGGCTTTATCACAACAAATCTTGATAGCAGCGAATAATCCTACATTTGCCGCTTCGCTTGGTGCAAAGGCATGGAAATAAGTGTATGCCCCAACATTAGCATAAAATTTATCTCATCATTTTTCTCATTCAGACCATGTACCACCCTTGTTTACATCAAAGCAGAGGCAGATTCTATGCTGCTGCCGTAGTGAATTTTCTACTTTCGTTTTTGGTTATACCAAATACTTTTGCACAAACGCCCACAGGCAGTATCATCCTTCTTGCCCGTGCAGACAGGGATTCTATCATCTTGCGATGGGCACCTAAAACGCCCGGAGCTTGGGTTATGGCAAATGATGCGGGATATATTCTTGAACGTGGCGAGGTAGATAGCACGGGAAAAATTATCGCTTCAAGCGTCATTCGCCTCAATACAACACCAATAAAACCATGGACACTGGAGGAGTGGAAATCGCGCGGCAAAGCAGCAAAACAAGAGCAAAATCGTTATGCAGCTATCGCTGTACAACTACTTTATGGCAAAAGTTTTCAGCCATCAATGCAAGCAAAAAATGCAGGCACGGGTGAAATTGCTATGTTACGCAATGCGTCTCTGGAGCTGGAAAACCGCCACGGCTTTGCCTTAATTGCTGCGGATAATGATGTGTTTGCAGCTTCAGGATTGGGTTTGCGTTTTAGCGATACGTCTGTGCAAGAAGGAAAGAGCTATGCGTATCGGCTTCTGCTTGCCGATACAACAAAAAATCGCGTTCCCGAAACTGCATACACCTTTGCGACCGCCACGATGTTTCTGCCAAAGGAGCCGAGTGTCAGGTTTAATGCTGTTCCTGGGGATGGCGCAATTACTCTTGAATGGCAAAGTTCTTCACTGGTCAATTATTCGGGATATAACGTTTACCGCCGAGGCAGTAACCAAGAGTCATTCAAGAAATTGAACTCCGTTCCGATCGTTGGTATTCAAAGCGACACATCGCGCACGGCAATTCAATTCGTTGATTCCAACATCACGAACTACCGCGTTTACAAGTACCGCCTCACCGCCATCACCGCTTTCGCCGACGAAACCTTACCACTCGAAGTAGCCACCTTCGGGCGCGACCTCACACCGCCGCCCGCACCAACGCTCGACAAACCCGAACAAACCGCACAAACAACCGTCAAACTCAAGTGGTCAATGCCGAAAACGCTACCCAAAGACCTTGCGGGATTTGTTGTGATGCGCTCTTCGCGGTCGTCGGAAGGATTCAAAGCACTGCCACGTGATGCTGAAGCAGAGGCACGTGCAGACACAAGCGGTACGGAATACGAAGGTAAGCGGCTTCCGGCGACAGCACGAGAATTTACCGACACCGACGCGGACGAAGAAGAGCCATATTACGCCGTTGCCGCGGTGGACACTGCCGGAAACCGTGCGCATTCTTTCGCCGGATACGCGATTATGCGCAATATGATTCCGATTGCCGCGCCGAAAGGTTTGGCAGCAACGATTGATTCGCTTGGTGTGGTGAGGCTTCGGTGGAATTTGGGTGAGGAAAAAGCGATTGCCGGATACCGGGTTTTTCGGGCGAATAATCCAACCCAAGAATTTTCGCTGCTCACAGGTGATATGCTCCGCGATACCGTGTTTACGGACACAATTTCCCTGAACACATTGACAAAATCGGTTTTCTACCGCGTGGCAGCAGTCGATAAGCGGTATGTCGTTTCGCAGCCCTCTCGTATTTTAACGGTGAAACGTCCCGACATCGTGCCGCCCCTTGCACCCATGTTTACAAGCGTCATTGTGCGTGATACGGCTGTTTCGCTTGCGTGGCAGCCCAGCGCGAGTGATGATGTGTCGTATCAAGCCTTATCGCGGCGTGTGGTCGGTGCTTCGTGGCAACTGGTGAAAATTATTCCGCCATTTGAACGGAGCTACGACGATGCTTCTATTACGCAGCAAACCGAATATGAATATCGCATTATTGCCGTGGATAGTGCAGGCTTACGTTCCGAGCCTTCGATGATTGTCAAAGCGCATACCTACGAACAAGGCTTAAAGCAGAGCATCACAAATTTGAAGGCGAAGTATGATTCCACGCAAAGCCGCATCGTGCTTGATTGGCAATATACCCCCGGCACAAAAAACAGCATGGGCAAAGAGTGGTTTATTGTGTACCGCGCAAGCGACGGCGATGCTTTGGAGCAGTATGAATCAGTGAATGTATCTACGATGACCTTCCAAGACCGCATCAATCCAACGCTGAAGCGCACGTACCGGTATGCAATCGCTGTTACTAATGGGCGGAGTACGTCCCCGCTCTCGCAGGAGGTACAAATGCGTGTTCCGTAAGGCTTCAGTCTTGTGAAGTTTCTGTAATTTATTTTGTATGGGGGGAAAATATGTTCATTATATGTGTTTTTTTTCTGTGTGCGGTGGCGAGTGTTTTCGCACAAATGCCGTCGGTTCAGCAACGGCTGTTTGACCCAGCAACGATGACCAACAGGCAACTTGGGTTCTTCGGTGATGCCAGCGCGGTTGGCTGGAATCCCTCGCTGCTCGGCACGCGCAAAACGCTCGATTTGGTGGCTGCCACTTCGCTCGATGACCAATTTGCGCTTTCAGGGCAATACGGGGTGTTTGTGCGGATGTTGGGATTTGCTGCGGGATACGTTGCCAATACTGGTAATTTCGCCACAGGCGAATTTTGGTCTGGATGTGGGAGCAAGCGTAACACTCTTCAACGATGTGCTGATTCTTTCGGGCAATTACAACGTCCCAGCTCAAACTGTGCGCGTGGGCGCAGAGGCAAACATTGGTGCGTTGGGCGTGGGGCTGTTCCGTGCTATGCCGCAGAATGGCGCAGCAAATCACGTTGCCATTGCGCGGTTCTCCGAGTCCTCAACAGGTACTCATTTTGTGTACGCGCCCACTACACGCGTGGTACACATCGTGGCAGCCAATTCTGATGTCGCCGCGCAGAACCCTGAATAGTGGTTGATTTTTCTGGCATGATTGCGTAGATTTGTTCGCCAAAATTTTGCATTGTTCCCTCGGAACGCTCCCTCGGAACATTGAGACATGACATTTTAGCCACGAATCTTGTAAGGGTGAAGGTATGGGCATCAAAAACATTCTCTTTCTGCTCGTTCTTTGTGCTGCCTTTGGTATGATAGCATGGAACGTTCGGCGGCTGATTTCATATTTGAACGTAGCCAAGCCTGAACACCGTCTGGACAATATACCGCAACGTATAAAGCTCCTGCTAACGGTGGGATTTGGGCAAACAAAAATTCTGCGCGACAAGATTGCCGGACCTATCCACGCAGGCATTTTTTGGGGATTTTTGGTGCTGCTTGCCTCGGCTGCAGAGGGCATTTTGGAGGGTTTGCACGACGGTTGGTCGCTGAATTTTCTCGGACCTGTCTATTCGCTGTTCACGGTGTTGATAGATGTGTTTTGTGTGGTGATTATTGTGCTGTCGTTGGCGGCAATCTGGCGGCGGTACATTACTAAACTTGCTCGCTTGCAGGTGGAGGGCGAAAAAATTGAAGCAGGCGTGATTTTGCTCACGATTTTCTGCATTGTCAGTTCCATTTTGCTGCAAAATTCCGCCCGTGTGAGCATGGGCGCGGACTTTTCGTGGGCAGTGCGCCCTGCATCGTCGGTTGTGGCGGGGGTTATTCCTACGGACAGTGCGCACACGGTGTTCGAGGTGTTTTTCTGGTCCCATATGCTGCTCGTGTTTGGCTTTATGAATTATTTGCCATACTCCAAACACTTGCACGTGCTTACGTCGTTGCCGAACACGTTTTTTGGCAATCTGACGTATCCAAACGCGCTCAAGCCTATCAATTTTGAGGAGGAAGGTGTAGAAAAGTTTGGCGCAACGGACATCGAAGATTTTACGTGGAAAACGCTCTTGGACGGCTACACCTGCACGCACTGCGGACGCTGCACCAGTGTTTGCCCCGCTAACGGCACGGGCAAAGTGCTTGACCCACGGGCTATCATCGTTGCCATTCACGACCGCACAATGGACAAAGCACCGCTTATGCTGAAATTTGATGCTTTCAGCAAAAATGGCGGTTTGCCCGAAGAGAAAGAATCTGCCATGCTGTTGGCAAAAGGCAAAAAACCCGAAGAAGCTGGCGCAATGGGGCAAGCAGTGTTTGAAAAAGTGTTGTCGCCCGCCGAACAAGAAACGTGGCACAAAAAACTGATTGGCGACTACATTCCCGTTGAGGCACTCTGGCAGTGTACCACCTGTGGCGCGTGCCAGCAGGAGTGCCCGGTGATGATTGAACACGTGCCAGCTATCGTAGAAATGCGCCGTTCGCTGGTGCTTATGGAGGCAAATTTCCCGCCCGAAGTGCAGCCTGCTTTTGGCAATATGGAAAATAGCTTCACGCCTTGGGCATTTTCGCCGAGCGAGCGTGCCGATTGGGCTGAGGGCATGAACATCAAATCCGTTGCCGATGACCCCGAAATGGACGTGCTGTTTTGGGTGGGCTGTGCTGGCAGCTACGACGAGCGTGCAAAGCGCGTAACAAGGGCGTTTGCTGAACTGATGCAAATGGCAGGGGTGAATTTCCGCATTTTGGGAACAGAAGAACGCTGCTCTGGCGACCCTGCTCGCCGCGCTGGCAACGAATATTTGGCGGATATGCTGGTGAAAATGAACGTGGAAACCATGAACGGCTACAACGTCAAGACCATCGTTACCACGTGCCCGCACTGCTTAAACACGCTGAAAAACGATTACCCACAGTTTGGCGGTCAGTACGAAGTGTTGCACCACACCCAATTTATTCGCAATTTGACCGAATCGGGCAAGCTCAAGATAACGAACAAGGCTTCGGCGGCTGCGGTGGCGTACCATGATTCTTGCTATCTGGGACGCTATAACGACGAATATGAAGCTCCGCGCACGGTGCTGACGAACGTGCCGGGGTTGAACGTGATAAACCCCAAACGCAGCAAAGACAGGGGGTTCTGCTGTGGTGCGGGCGGTGCAAGGATGTTTATGGAAGAACACGACGGCAAGCGCGTCAATATCGAGCGCACGGAAGAACTGCTTGCAACAGGCGCAAACACTATCGCCGTCAATTGTCCGTTCTGCATGACCATGATGAACGACGGTGTAAAAGACAAGGGCAAGGTTGATGAGGTCAGCGTCCGTGATGTGTCGGAGATTTTACTGGATGCTGTCAAGAATACCAACTAACTACCAACAGATTGCAATCCACAAATACGTCGTTCGCGCACAAAACCCGTTCCACCAGTACGCGCAGTGTGGACACGGGCTTTGCTGCGAAAGAACGTTTTTTACAATTTTTATCATTGTGTACAAAATATGCCACGCCAACATCGTGAACACCCAAACCCTTGGCATACCGTTTCGTTCGGAGCAGATGCTCCAAGCGTTGTGCAGGGATTGATTGAGATTCCGCGCGGTTCCAAAGCCAAATACGAACTCGACAAAGAAAGCGGTCTGTTGAAACTTGACCGTGTGCTGTTTTCGGCGGTGCATTATCCTGCCAACTACGGTTTTATCCCACAAACGTACTGCGACGACGGCGACCCCTTGGATATTCTGGTGATTTCGCAGATAGATTTTGTGCCGATGTGTTTGGTGGAAGCCAGAGTCATCGGCGCAATGCGGATGATGGATCAGGGCAAGCACGACGACAAAATTATTGCTGTGGCAAACAATGACGTCAGCGTTCGGCACTACGACGACATTCAATCGCTGCCAGAGTATTTACTGCTGGAATTAGAGCGGTTTTTTGAGGACTACAAAAAACTGGAGAATAAGTCCGTCGAAATCAAAGAATTCGTCAATCGTGACAAGGCACAAGCGATTGTGCAAGAAAGCATCGAACTCTACAAAACAACGTTTGTGTGAGCCGACGAAAGATTGCGAAGTTCGTGGTACAGCGCGGCATAGAGCTTGTGTCCGTATCGTGCAAAGCCTTCAAAATAGCCTGTGTACCATTGGCACAACGCTGCTCCTGCACCGAACGAGGCTTGCAGGTCGCTTGCTGTGGCAATGCCGCCCGTGCGAATCACGTGGAATTCGTGCGAAAGCGACTTTGAGCCTACATACTCCGCACTGTGCCGAACAAGTTCTAACGACATCGTGTTTAATGGCAGCCCACTCACGCCGCCTCCAAACGTCTGCGTGAAGGCATCAAACGCCGAGCGTTCGTTCGGCGCAATAGTCATGCGAAGCTGTGTGTACTTGGTGGAAGTATTGCCGAAATTCACGCCGTCGAACTTCAGCGTTAGCAGCACGTCCACAAGCGCGGGAACGTCGTTTAATGCTGTGTCGGTAGAAAATTTGACAATCACGGGAAGCCTGCGCGTGCGCCGCGCAAGAAACTGCTGTGCAAGGTATCCCAGACGTTCAGCGATAGCTTCAAGGCTATTCGAGCCGTGTGCAACGTTCGGGCAGCTCTCGTTGATTTCCAAAAAATCTACGCCTGCCCGCTCATAGAGCCACATCCCTTCCACAAGCTCCTCCAATGCCCGTACGCCCGATGATTCAGGAGCGGTCATCAGGCTTGCACCAATTGGCAACCCTTCTGCGCGTTCAAATCCTGCAAGCCGCTTGGCAACTGCTGCATGACCATCGTTCGGCAGCCCAAGCCAGTTAGAGGCTGCACCAGAGACAGGATACGGCAGAAATGGTCGTGCCGTTGTCGCAAAGCCGCGCTCATGGCGGCGGTGATTCCCTGTGCGGGGGTGTGCTGTTGTTGTGCCTGCCAAATACGCTCCTGCGCCCTGACGCAAGCAAAGTTCGTACCCCTCGCCGTTTTTGAACATCCCCGCCGCATTGAACAATCCAGAGCGAAAGCGCAATCCCCACACGGTGCGTGCCTGCTGGTCTGGGGGTGCTATCAGGGTTGGGCGTTCAGCACACAGCTGGGCTAAAAACGCATTACGCGCCGATGAATAGACGCTTGTGGCAAGGCGTGGTGCTGTTTGCACTAATTTTGCCCGAACCACAGCGTCAGCGCGGGCAAGCAATTCAGCAGCTGTGAGCATATACATACAATGCAATGTCGTGCAATCTGTGGCATTGGCGTTGGCAAGACTGCAACTTACCATTTTTTTGTGTACTTCGTGCGGCTTTAGTTAGTAGCAAACGTCTTGCAAATATTTTTACCGCTCACGGTATAAACTCTCCGCAGAAGGTGGGTATTTGCAGAGGGCAAATCGGTGAACCGTTGAATGGTTCGGCGAATGGAAAAAAAGAAAAAATGTGTATTTTTGCGGAAACGTGGGGAAAAAGAAAGAGTGTGCTTGCAACCAAGTGTGTGTCAGTGAAGTAAGTGTGTGTAACCGCATCATAATACCGTGCATACCTGCAAAGTAATTCCGTAATCCAATAAAGAAGGGACAAAGCTATGTCTTATCGCTACGAGTGGCATTGCTTTTTACCTGATAGTATAGTTATGAAAGCTGCGACGAAATCATTCACATTTTTATCCATTTTTTGGGAATAACGCTTATGGAAACACAGCAACAGTCGTTCTTTACAAGCCTTGTATACCGTTTACTGCCAAGACATTTTCAGGAACTGCCAAGTGAAATGCAAAGGAAAACGTTGTTGACAGCGCAATTTGGGCTTGCTTTTGCTGGTATCAGTCTGTTGTACTCTCCTGTGTACGTCGTTTT
>Ga0272446_1000350_pt1 | contig 72825 bp, 54 predicted proteins | sample YNPCB0061_FD_194587 | JGI IMG/M metagenome (GOLD analysis project Ga0272446, IMG submission 194587) | Hot spring microbial mat communities from Yellowstone National Park, WY, United States - YNP-CB-006-1 | ecosystem: Environmental > Aquatic > Thermal springs > Hot (42-90C) > Sediment | place... | reverse complement strand
GTCACTGTGGTAGCATCCATCGTGAACACCTTGTTGGTAGTGATGATTGGTTGGTACCTTCATCGTACCGGAAAGGTGTTCACTGTGCGTCAGCGGTTTGCCGCCGACTTTGCATCAGCCCTGCCATGGGGCAGAACCACACGCCCACGGTCGGAAAATTGTGGTATCCTACGCAGAATAGGCTCGTTTCGCCCACGATCCGGGCTTGCCTGGGGGTCGCCATGGAGATCGAAGCAAAATACTACGTGAGCGGCACCGACCTGGAGGTGCTGGCCGGCATGCGTCAGCTCGGGCCCTACGTGCTCGTGCCTGCGCCTGCCCCTGAGCTGCAGGAGAACACCTACTTCGACACCGCTGATGGCCGGCTCACCGCGGCGCGCCACGGCCTGCGCCTGCGCCGTATCGGTGAGCGTGCCCTGATCACGCTCAAGGGCCCGGCTGAGGTAGGCAGTGATGCGGTGCATCGCCGCGCCGAGTTCGAGTTCCCTGGTTCCAACCCGGATCCCAGCAACTGGCCTGTCGGCGTCGCCCGCGAACTGGCACTGGCACTCACCGGTGGCGCGCCACTGCTGCCGCGGGTGTCGATCAGCACCGAGCGCCAGATCCTCCACGTGTACCGCGGGGGCGACCACGTCGCTGAGCTCTGCCTCGATCGCGGCGTGATGCGCGGTGGTGAACGGGTGCGCGCTTTCACCGAGCTCGAGGTCGAGCTGTTACCAGGCGGAACCGCAGCCGATCTCTCCGCGCTGGCCCGCGAGCTGAGTGAGCACGTCGTACTCACCCCGGAGCCGCGTACCAAGCTTGAGCGTGCACTTGCCCTGCTTTAGAGCCTGGCCGAAAAACCGCTCAGGCCAGGGTAGCGCGCAGCGCGACATCGAGGGAGTGGTTGTTCGGCACCGTGCGTTATGCGCACAGGCTTTTCGGGCGGGCTGCCGTAGGCTCGCGGCGCTACTCGAACAAGGAAAAAGCATGCCAGATGTACGTGAACTCATCGTATCGTATCAAGTTGATCTGCCCCATGCGCGCCAGGTTGCTGACCACGCCCTGGCGCTGTTCGACGCCGTGGTCGAGCGCTACGACCTGTCGCCGGCCTACCGCCGGCTGATCGAGGTTGGCGCGCTGCTGCATAACGTTGGCCTCACCACCGACCCGCCCGAACATCATCTGGTGGGCCGCGACATTGTGTTGCGCCACGTGATCGAAGATCTCGGGCCGCGTGAGCGCGCCCTGGTGGCCTGTATGGTTGCGTTCCATCGCAAGAAGGTGCGGCCCCAGCTTGAGCCCGCCTACCTCGCGCTTGGTAAACGTGGCCAGCGCGAGGCGCTGCAGCTCGCGGCTATCCTGCGCGTCGCCGATGGGCTGGACTACTCCCAGTCGCAGACGACCCGCCTCACCGGCGTGATCCCGGGCGATGGCGGCCTGACGCTAGCCCTGAGCGGGCCTCACGCTACCGAGGATGGGGCGCGGGCCGTGGCCAAGGCCGATCTGTGGCAGCGTGTCTTTGGCGAGGGGCTACAACTCGCGATGGAGGCGCCGGTAGACGAACTGGCGGCTACCGCTGATGGCGCTGGCGAGGTTGCCGAAGCCGAGGCCGCCGTGCTGGCCCCGTGGTATGCCGCGCCTGAGGCGCCGCTTGCCGAGTTGGGGCGAGTGCTACTGCGCCGTCACCTGCGCCGGCTACGGGCTGCCGAGCGCGAGGTGCGCGACGGCGCGCCGATCGAGTCGGTGCACGCGCTCCGCGTCGCCACGCGCCGCCTGCGCGCCACCCTGCGGCTGCTGGCCCCCGTCTACGCCGAGGGTGGGCTGCGCCCGTATCGCAAGGCGATCGGGCGCCTGGCGGGGGTCGCCGGGCCAGTGCGTGACCGCGACGTGCTGCTGGCCGATCTCGCCGCTCGTGCCCCCGAATTGCCCGCCGAGCTGCAGCCGGCCGTCGAGGCCCTGGCGGGCCTGCTGCGTGCCGAGCGCGAGGAGGCCCTGACGCGGCTGAACGCCTTTCTCGACAGTGACGAGTACGCCGCGTTTCTGCGCGACTTCGCCAGTATGATGAACGATAGCCAGGGCTGGGACGACGGCCCGCGAGTACGTGATCTGGGCGGCAGCACGATCTGGCGCCACTACGAGGCGCTGCGTGCTCACGACCACAGCGGCCTGCCCGCCGAAGAGGCAGCACTGCACGCTATGCGCATCGATGGCAAGCGGCTGCGCTACGTGCTCGAACTCTTCGCCGATACGCTCGGCGCGCGCGGCGATGACGCGGTTAAGCCGCTAATGGCCTTCCAGGACCACCTGGGCAGCCTGAACGACATCGCGATAGCCAGGCAGTTGCTGGCACCCTATGCCGGGCACAAACGAGCCGCTCCCGCCGTTGACGCCTACCTCGCGCTCCGCGCCCAGCAGGGCGAGCAACTGCACGCCGAGCTACCCGCCCGCTGGGAGAAGCTCAACAGCGCCAGCTACCGTCGCAAGCTGCTGGATCTCCTGGCACGCCTATAACCGCGAATAGGGAGCGAATGAGCGAATGGATGCCCCGGGAGGAGCATCCATTCGCTCATTCGCTCACTCGCTCATTCGCTCATTCGCTCCCAATTCGCGGTTATTCCTCCAGCGTCGAGATGTCGCCCTCGGGGAGGCCCTGGGCGCGAGCCTTGAGCACGCGGCGCATGATCTTGCCCGAGCGCGTCTTGGGCAGGACCGAGACGAAGGTGATGTCATCGGGGCGCGCGATCGGGCCGAGCTCGTGGCCGACGTGGGCGCGCAGTTCGTCCTCCAGCTTCTGGCTACCCTCGAAGCCGGCCCGCAGGATGACGAAGGCATGGATGGCATTGCCCTTCACCTCGTGGGGCAAGCCGATCGCCGCGGCTTCGGCCACCGCCGGGTGGCTGACCAGGGCGCTCTCCACCTCCGCGGTGCCCAGGCGGTAGCCCGACACCTTGATCACATCGTCGAGGCGGCCGATCACCCAGATGTAGCCATCCTCGTCCTTGCGCGCGCTGTCACCGGCGGCATAGCTGCCGGGGATGCGGCTCCAGTAGGTGTCGACATACCGCTGCGGATCGTTGAGGATGGTGCGCATCATCGCGGGCCAGGGCCGCTTGAGTACCAGCAGGCCATCCTCATTGGGGCCACAGGAACTGCCGTCCTCGTGCACCACGTCGGCTTCGATGCCAAGGAACGGCTTCGTGGCGCTACCCGGCTTGAGCGGCACCGCCGGGGTTGGCGTGATCATGAACATGCCAGTCTCGGTCTGCCACCAGGTGTCCATGATCGGGCAGCGATCCTTGCCGATCACACTGTAGAACCACTTCCAGGCCTCGGGGTTGATCGGCTCGCCGACCGAGCCCAGCAAGCGCAGACTGCTGAGATCGTGGCGCGATGGCCAGGCCGGGCCGAAGCGCATCAGGCCGCGGATGGCGGTGGGCGCGGTGTAGAGCACGCTGATCGAGTGCTTGGAGACGAGCGACCACCAGCGGTCGGGGAAGGGGTAGTTCGGCGCACCTTCGTACATAAACGAGGTGGCGCCATTGATCAGCGGGCTGTAGACGATGTAGCTATGGCCCGTGATCCAGCCCGGGTCAGCGGCGCACCAGTAGCGGTCCTCCTCCTTGATGTCGAAGACCATCTTCAGGGTCGCGTAGATCCCGACCATATAACCGCCGTGGGTGTGGACCACGCCCTTGGGCTTGCCGGTGGTGCCCGAGGTGTAGAGGATGAACAGGGGATCCTCCGCCTCCATCACCTCGGTGTCGCACTCAGTGGCGGCGATCGGCAGGCTCATCAGTTCATGGAGCCACAGGTCGCGGCCCAGTTCCATATTCACATCGTGGCCGGTGCGCTTGACTACCAGGCAGGTCTGCACGGTGGGCGTGCGGGCCATCGCCTCATCGGCAATCTTCTTCAGCTCGACGATCTTGGCGCGCATAAAGCCGCCATCAGCGGTGACCAGGACCTTACTCTGCGCATCGGCCAGGCGGTCGGCGAGCGCCGCCTCGGAGAAGCCGCCATAGACCACCGAGTGGGCCGCGCCGATCTTGGCGCAGGCCAGCATCATCATCGGCAGTTCGGGGATGCGCGGCAGATAGATCGTAACGATATCGCCCTTCTTCACGCCGACGCTCTTCAGCACGTTCGCCATCTTGCTCACCTCGCGGTTCAACGCGTGGTAGGAGAACGTGCGCTGCGTACCATCCTCACCCTCCCAGACCAGGGCGAGCTTATTCTTGCGCCAGGACGCGGCATGCCGATCGATGGCGTTATGGACGATATTGGTCTTGCCACCCACGAACCACTTGAAGAAGGGCTTGTTGCTATCGTCGAGCACCTTGTCCCAGGGCTGGTACCACTCCAACTCGGAGGCCATATCGGCCCAGAACTGCTCGTTGTTGTCGAGCGTCCACTGGTACAGCTCATCGTAGCTGGAGATACCCTTCGAGCGCGCATAGGCCATCACATTCGAGTTCTCGACGATAGCCTCGCTCGGCGGGTAGATGTCCGAGGTGTTCGGCGTCGCAACGTCGCGGATCTCTGTCATGGGGAAACCTCCTTGTTCCAAGACGTGGAGCGGCTACAGGTCACCCTTGAGCACATCGATCGCCTCGCGCACCATATCGACGGTGGCATCGTCCTCGATCGTGCTCAGGTCGCCGATGTTATCACCCTGGTAGACGGCGCGGATCACCCGGCGCATAATCTTGCCGGAGCGAGTCTTGGGCAGCATGCTCACGAAGTGGATCGCGTCGGGCGTGGCGATCGGGCCGATACTCTCGCGCACCAGGGTCGTCAGGCTACGTGCGACGCCATCCTGTTCAGCGGGGGCAATGTGCTGCTTGAGCACCGCCACGACCAGCACGCCCTCGCCCTTGAGCTCGTGGCGCACCCCGATCACCGCCGTCTCGGCCACAGCGGGATGGCCGGAGATCACTTCCTCGATCTCGCGCGTGCCGAGGCGATGGCCGGAGACGTTGAGCACCTCATCGGCACGCCCGAGCATCCAGAAATAGCCGTCTTCGTCCTGGACCGCGTAGTCGCCGGTCATATAGAGCAACTTGCCCTTGAAGTGGCTCCAGTAGCTCTGGATGTAGCGCTCGTCATCATTCCAGAGCGTCATGAGCATACCGGGGGGCAGGGGACCGTGGTCGACCAGGAAGCCCTTTTCGCCGCGGGGCAGGGAGTTGCCGTCACTATCCACCACCTCCAGGTTATGACCGAAGGCGGGCATCGTCGGCGAACCAGGCTTGACCGGCAGGTGCTCAACGCCAACCGGGTTGGTGAGCATACTCCAGCCGCTCTCTGTCTGCCAGTAGTGGTCGATCACCGGCACGCCCAGCGCATCTTTGGCCCATTCGTAGGTGGGGGCATCGAGCGGCTCACCTGCCGCGTAGAGGATCTTGAGCGAGCTGATATCGGCGCTCTGCATCCAGTGTTCGGGGAACTTGCGCAGCGCGCGCAGGGCGGTGGGCGCGGTGAACACGTGGGTCACGCCATACTTAGCGATCACCCGCCACCACACGCCGGGGTCGGGATGATCGGGGCGCCCCTCGTAGACCACCGTCGGCACGCCCTTAAGCAGCGGGCCATAGACGATGTAGCTATGGCCCACGACCCAGCCGATGTCGGAGGTGGACCAGTAGACATCGCCATCGCCGCAGTTATAGATCTGGCTCATCGAGGCGTGGAGCGCCACCATATAGCCGCCGGTATCGCGCACTACACCCTTAGGCTTACCGGTCGTGCCCGAGGTATAGAGAATGTACGAGGGATCGGTCGAGGCGACGCGGGCCGGCTCGACGTAGGTCGAGCTATACTCCTTGATCTGCTCGGCCCAATCCAGGTCGCGGCCCTCCTTCATCTCGATCGGCACCAGCCCGCGGTTGAGCACCAGCACGTGGCGCACGCAGTCATGCTCAACGGCGTCCAGCGAGCGGTCGACGATCTCCTTCAGCGGGACGGGCAGGCCCTTGCGCATACCGGCATCAGCGGTGACCACCAGCACCGGCTCGGCATCATCGATGCGCGAGGCCAGCGAGGTGATCGAGAAGCCGCCGAAGACCACCGAGTGCACCGCGCCGAGCCGGGCGCAGGCCAGCATCGCGAAGATCGCCTCGGGGACCATCGGCATGTAGATGATCACCCGATCGCCCTTCTGGACCCCCAGACTCTGGAAGACCGCTGCGAGTTTGTTCACCTCGCGGTACAACTCGAAGTAGGTGAGCGTTCGCGACTGGCCGACCTCGGGGCTCTCCCAGATCAGCGCCGCCTGGCCGCGCCGCAGCCCGAGCGCATGCCGATCGACGGCGTTGTAGCACAGGTTCGTTTCCCCACCGACAAACCAGCGGTAAAACGGCGCCTGGCTGTCATCCAGCACCTGGTCCCATGGCTTGTACCAGTGGAGCTCCCCGGCCAGTTCGCCCCAGAAGCCCTGCGGGTCCTCGATCGAACGGCGGTGCATCTCCGCGTAACCCATAGCGGAAGCCTCCTCTCTGAGGATTCGGTCGGTTGCCGTAATTATATTGCAGCGCGTGATAGCGACACAATACCACAGTAAGCGGCGTGCTGCAAGAGCCGCCGCGCAAAGCTGCCCCGTCTCTGCCCTGCTTGCGTGAGGGTTGCGTAGCTCAATTGTATGGTGTTTGTTTCAAAGAATATTAAGCGAGCTGTAAACTTTTGGTAAAGAAGTGACAACCAGCAGTGGGGCGCCTGTAAATGCTTCCAGGCTGTATCTGCGCTACCGACCCTCAGTCCGCCGCTGGCGCGGCGCCCGCGCGCCCCCGGGCTGTGCCCCGCCTCCCGGGCGCCGTGCGGGGCGCGCCGCCCATACGCATCAAGATACGCCCCTGGCAGGGCGGCGGCTGCCTCGCGACAGGCGAAAATGTCGTTGTGTTGGCAGTTTCTGCCAGCGAAGCTGGCAGAAACTCCCAACACAACAAAGCTTTCATCCTTCCGTGTGGGTGAGCGGCACGGCCGCAGCCCCGGCGCCAGGGTGGCCGGGGGTCGGCCCTTCCCCGACCGCGACACGGGCATGACACCCCGGCTGTCCCGCCAGGAACGCCGCCTTCCGGCGGGGTCCGGGGCGGAGCCCCGGCAGCCCGCTGCCTGGGGGATAGACTGCCGGCAGGCCGCAACCGCGCTACGCGGGGCGATTGCGCCGCTGATCGAGAAAATCTTGCAAAATGATCGCGGCGGCGACCTGGTCGATCTGCTGTTTGCGCTTCTCGGGCTTGACGCCCAGCTCACGCAGCAACTGGTCGGCGGCGGCCGTGGTCAGGCGTTCGTCGAAGAGGTGCACGGGCAGCGCCAGCTGCTCCTCGAGCTGCAGGGCGAAGCGCTGCACCAGCGCAGCCTGGGGGCCAACCTCGCCGCGCAGGGTCAGCGGCAGGCCGACCACCAGAGCCACGACGCGGTGCTCCTGGACCAGGCGCGCGATGCGCTGCAGCGCCTGCTCCGGCGGGCGCGCGGCGATGGTGGTCAGTGGCGTGGCCAGGCGGCCTTCAGCGTCGCTCAGCGCTACGCCAATGCGCCGCTCGCCGATGTCCAGACCGAGGATGCGCTGTTCGTGTGGCATGCCCCTGCGCTTGCTGCAAAACACCGGCGAGGGTGGCCGCCGGGCGGCCCTCACGCCCATCGAGCGTACGTGTGCACACTCGGGGTGACACACGCGCCTGGGAGTGAGGGCGTCCCGCCCTCGTCACGTCTACGAGGGCAAGCTGCCCTTGCTCCCAGGAGACATGTGAACACGTACCACCGAGCAGCGTCGCGGAGCTATCGGCCAGGGCGGCGGCGGTGAGCCCGGCGCGATCCAGCGGTGGGGCGCCGGGCGACGCGGCGGCCACCATCAGTACTGGATGACCGAGAAGACCGGGTAGCCCGCGAGCTTCTCGCGCCCGCCGAGGAAGGTCAGCTCGATCACGAAGGCCAGCTCGGCCACACTGCCACCGGCCCGCTCGATCAGCTGGCTCGCCGCCAGGATCGTGCCGCCAGTTGCGAGCAGGTCGTCAACCAGCAACACGCGGGCGCCGGGCGTGAGGGCGTCGCGGTGGATTTCCAGCTTGTTGGAGCCATACTCGAGCTCGTACTCGATCTGGTAGGTGTCGGCGGGCAACTTGCCCGGCTTGCGCACCGGCACCAGGCCCACGCCCAGTTGCAGCGCGATCGGCGCGCTGAAGATGAAGCCGCGCGATTCGACGCCCGCCACCGCCTCGATGCCGGCGTTGCGATAGCGCTCCACCATGGTGCTGATCACCTGGTTGAAGGCCGGGCCGTTGCCGATCAGGGTGGTGATATCCTTGAATTGAATGCCCGGCTGGGGAAAGTCGGGGATGTTGCGCACCAGGCTCGCCAGGTCGTTGCTGGTCATGGCTCCTCCCGGATCACAGCGCGTGATGTGAGACCAGCATATTATAACCCCTGCCGGGCCTGCCCGCGTCACCACCAGCCCGGGCTGCTGCACCCTCGCTGGGGCACCCTCCATAACACCCTGCTCGCCGTGATCTGCCTCGTCTGGACCATCCCGACTATCGGCCTGCTAGTCTCCTCCTTCCGCGACCGCGACGCTATCCGCACCTCAGGCTGGTGGACGGTGCTGCCCCACCGCGAAACGCTCACCGTCGCGACCATCCAGCTGCCCGCCGAGACCGATCTGCGCGCCCCGCTCACGCTGCCCGCCGAGCTTGGCGGCGGCACCTACACCGCCGACCAGATCGCCCAGGGCGTGATCCTGCCCGATGGCCGCACGATCACCTGGGAAAACCGGCGCGGGCGGCTGATCGCGGTGCAGGGCCAGGCCTGGGCGATGAATACCAACTTCACCCTCGAGAACTATCGCATCGTCACCGGCGGGCGCGAGTATGTCTACACCGACGCCGCCGGCAACCGGGTGGTCGAGTCGGGCGAGGACCTCTGGGGCGTGCTGATCAACAACATCGCCGTAGTCATCCCTTCGACGGTCATCCCCATCCTGATCGCCGCCTTCGCCGCCTACGGCTTCGCCTGGATGCGCTTCCCGGGTCGCTTCCTGCTCTTCACCGTCGTGGTGGCGCTGCTGGTTGTGCCACTACAGGTGGCCCTGGTGCCGCTGTTGCGCGACTTCGTGCGCCTCGACCTCAACGGCACCTATATGGCAGTCTGGCTGGCCCACACCGGCTTCGGCCTGCCGCTGGCCACCTACCTGCTCTACAACTACATCAGCCAGCTCCCGCGCGACCTGCTCGAGTCGGCCTTCATCGACGGCGCCTCGCACTTCACGATCTTCACGCGCCTGATCCTGCCACTCTCGGTGCCGGCCCTCGCCTCCTTCGCGATCTTCCAGTTCCTCTGGGTCTGGAACGACTACCTGGTGGCCCTGATCTTCATCGGCGCGCAGCCCAATGTGCAGGTGCTGACCATGCGCCTGGCCGACATGGTTGGCTCGCGCGGCCAGGACTGGCACGTGCTCACCGCGGGCGCCTTCATCTCGATGCTCATCCCGCTGCTCGTCTTCTTCTCCCTGCAGCGCTTCTTCGTGCGCGGTCTGCTGGCCGGTTCAGTGAAGGGGTAGGCAGGGCGGCGTTGTGGAATGCCCCGTGGTTACTCCTTCTCATCCTCGATTGACACCAGACCATAGACGCTTCCAGCGTACACCATGCTGCTGATCAGCGGGTGCGGGCGCGCCCCGGGCCGGACGCGGCGGTAGATGTAGCGTGGCCCGCCTGTGTGCTCGACGCAGAGGTACTCGCCGTAGGCGTTGATAGTTGTCAATTCTGCACGCTCGGCCACATCATCGTCGAACGCATCGTGCATCGGGTGATCCTCCTGGGCTGATAGCACATCCGGGATACGCGTGTGCAGCCCCGCTCAAGACCCTTACGTATGGTTCAGGATCAGGCGTCCTCGCTTGACCGTTGCTCCACACCTCCACATCTCCACAGCTCGACAAAGCCCTGTATGGAGCTGTCGAGCTGTGGAGATGAGCGGGACAATGCGGGATTGCCCATTCCACTTGATATCACTCGTCACGTCCCTCAGGCGGCGCTGCCGTTGCACACGGCGATCGGCACGTTGCTCGGCCCTTCGACGCCTAGCTCCAGCAGCGTATTGCTGACCACCGCGCTGGCTTTGCGCTCGAAGATCAGGTTGGTGATCTCGTCGACCAGGGCGATCGCGCCGTTGTAGCCAACGATGGCGCGCCGGTGGTAGCCAAAGCGATCCTCGACCGGGAAGCCGACCCGCAGCAGCGGGATCCGCTCGGCATCGGCGATGAACTTGCCCTTCGAGTGGCCGATCAGCAGGTCCACCGGCCGGGCCTTGATCCGCTTGTGCAATTCGTGCAAATCACCCTTGAGGATGATCTCGCTCTCGACGCCAAGCTCCTCGCTCAACTCGACCATGCGCTCGCCCCACGGCCCGTTGTCGGCAGCGGTCAGTACGTAGGCCGGGGTCATGCCCATCTCGGCCACCAGGCCCACCAGGCCCTCGAGCAGGTCCGGGTCGCCATAGAGCGCCACCCGTAGCCCGGTGGTGAACATGTGCGTATCGACCAGCGCATCGAGCAGGCGGGCCCGCTCCACCTGCAGCGTCTCGGGAACGGGATGGTCGGTGATCTCGGTCAGCGTATCGACGAGGGCGTCGGTGTTCGCCAGGCCGATCGGCATGGTCAGCACGTGGGCCGGCACGTTGTAGCGCCGCTCGTAGATGTGGGCCGCCTCGCCGCCCACGTGGCGCTGCAGCGCCACCGTGGCCAGCGACTTCGAGGAGCTGCGTAGCTCCTCGATGGTGGTGCCGCCACGCGCAACGTGCGGGCGCGGCTCGTAGTAGCCGCCGTCGAGCGTCTCCGAGTAGTCGGTCAGCCAGACCCCGTGCAGGCCCATCTCGCGCAGTATGTGCTTCAGCTCGCGGATGTCGCCAGGGTTGACCCAGCCCGGGATCATGTTGATCTTGCCGTTGGTCTCGCCCTTCTTCTTGCGTCGCTCCGGCAGGTTGTTAGCGATCTCCTTGAGGAAGTTGTCGAAGCCGGTGGTGTGGTTGCCGATGTACGAGGGCGTCTTGACCGAGAGGATCGGAATAGTCACCTCGGGGTGCTTGTCGAGGAACTCGTCGATCACGCCGGGGATGTCGTCGCCGATCGTCTCGGAGAGGCAGGTTGAGCAGACCATGATCAGCGTAGGATGGAAGCGCTCCACGATGTTCTTGAGCGCGGCCAGCAGGTTGCCCTTCCCGCCATAGACGGTGGTCTTCTCACTGAGCGAGGTGGTCGCCACCTCCACCGGCTCGCGGAAGTGGCGGGCCATCTGGTGGCGCGGGTAGGTGGCACAGCCCTGCGAGCCATGGTTGATGGTGATTGCTCCATGGATGCCATAGTTGGCGAGCATGGCCCCGATCGGAGCGCATGAGCGCGTCGGGTTGATCGCGACCGCTCGTTCTTGTTTGCTGATGTAGCTCATTTAAACGACCTCCTCGAACCCGTGGCTCGTGTGGTGCGCTACCGGCGCGGGCCGGGCTCGCGTACGCAGGGTCTGCCAGATCGGCGCGTGCAGCGCCTTGTCGATGTCGCGGGCGAAGTTGAGCATGCCCACAAAACCGGCATACGGTCCCGTGTCATAGGTGTGGCCATTGACGAAGGGCACGCCCAGCTTGTAGGCGACGTACTTCTCCTTGTTACCGGAGATGAACAGGTCGGGCCGGCGATCGCGCAGGATCTCCTCGATCTCGGGCACGTTGGGGTTGTCGACCATCAGCGCGCCCGGGCTGAGCTGGTCGAAGATCTTCTGGTAGTCATCGTCGTGGCCAAAGGTGGTGGCCGCGGTCATCGTCTCCATGCCGAGCTCGCGCAGCAGTTCGATCCAGTGCCAGGCGCGCGGGCCACCCTGGTAGATGAAGACCGTCTTGCCCTGCAGCCGCTGGCGATAGGCGTCGATCTTCGGCTGGATGGCGGCCAGTTCACGCGCGATCACCGCCTCGGCCTCGGCTTCCAGCCCAAAGAAGGCAGCGGTTGCGCGCAGCGCCTCGGACATGTGCTTGATGCCCCAGAGCGTCACGTTGATGTAGGGCGTGCCATACTTATCGCGCATCATATCGGCGATGTAGGTCGCCGAGCGCTGGCAGTGGACGACGTTGAGCGTGGCTTTGTGCATGATCTTCAACTCGTCCACCGAGACATTGCCAGTGAAGCGCGTGAGGATCTTGACGCCGATCGCCTCGAAGAGGTACTCGAAGGTGCGCAGGTCGTTCTTGATGTTATAGTCGCCGATGATGTTGATCGCGCGGCTGAAGTCGCCCTCCGGCTCGACCGAGCCGACCAGCTGGCGGAAGATCGTCTCGTTGCCGACGTGGTGGCCCATCGACTGGCTCACGCCCTTGAAGCCCTCGCACTCGAAGAAGACCACCGGCTTGCCGATCAGCTCTTCAGCTTGCTTGGCCACGTCGCGCCCATCGTCGCCGATCAGCGCCGTCGAGCAGGTGTTGTAGATGAAGACGCCCTTGGCCTCCGGAAATTCATTGCTTGCCTCGATGATGCACTGCAGCAGCTTCTTCTCGCCGCCGAAGACGATATTCGTCTCATTCATGTCCGAGACGAAGGTGTACTTCATGTGGAAGTCGCTGTCGGCGAGGTGCGGCCGGTAGCCCCACGAGAAGAAGGCGCAGCCGATCGGTCCATGGGTCAGCTGAATAACGTCCTTCACCGGACCGCCGACCACGCCGCGGCAGCCGGCGTAGGTGCAGCCGCGCTCGGTCATATCGCCGGGGGTGGTGGCCGAATTGCTGGCGATGAAACAGCCGGAGCCGTCACCGCGCTGGCATGCTCCGTCCGGGCCTTTGAGCGCGATATGGATCGCCCGCTCGGGCAGCGTCTGATTACAGGTGAACTTCATGCCAGATCTCCTTTCCGAGCCAGGAACTTCGGCACGCAGACGCTCGCGCCCGTGCCACAGCCTTCCTCACCAGGGACACCGATGGCGTCGGCCCGGCAGCGGGTGCAGTTGCGGAACTGATCGATGATCGGCGCGCAGGCGTTGCGGATCTGGTTGACCTGGTCGAGGGTTGGTTCGGGTAGATGGGCGAACTTCGCCAGGGGCAACATCGGGATGATGTTCATCATGTAGGCGCCGTTGTCCTTGACCGCGCGGGCGATGGCGGGCATATGCTGGTCGTTGACCCCCGGGATCAGCACCGAGTTGACCTTGACAACCATGCCGCGCCAGGCCGCCTCGCGCAGCCCTGCCATCTGGTTGTGGTGCAGCAGTTCAAAGGCGGCGCGGCCCCGGTAGGTTTTACCCTTGTAGCGCACGTGTTCGTAGATCTGCTCACCGATCGCCGGGTCCACGGCATTGATGGTGATGGTGAGGGTGGTGATCCCGGCGCGTTCGATGGCGTCGATGCGGTCAGGCAGCAGCAGGCCGTTGGTCGCGAGGCAGCGGATGAGCTGTGGAAACTCGTCGCGGGCGCGCTCGAAGGTGGCGAGGGTGGCGTTGTTGGCCAGGGCGTCGCCGGGGCCGGCCACACCGAGCACCTTCAGGCGCGCGTCGCGGGCGATCGCTGCTCGCACCGTGGCGAGGGCCTCGTCGGGCGAGACCACGCGCATGGTGACGCCAGGGCGATTCTCGTTGGGGCAGGCATACTTGCGGATGCAGTAGTTGCACTTGATGTTGCAGCGCGGCGCCACCGGCACGTGGATGCGCCCGAAGCGAAAGTGGGCCGCGCGGCTGTAGCAGGGGTGGGTGTCGAGATCCACCTTTGTGATGCAACTGCCGGCACAGCCTGCGGGGGACTGCGTGTTCATCATGCTCTCCAGATGGTGCATCCGGCACCCGTTCTTACCCGAATGGCTGGGGAGGAGGAGGAGGATGGCTGAGCGGGATTACCCTCCCAGGCGCTCGCTGGCACGAACCTGCCGGATGCACGATCGCTCTCCGGCGCGACCTCAATCGACGATCCCATACTCGCGCATCAGGTCCTCGAGCTCATCCTGGCTCATGGGTGTGGGGATGGTGAAGTCCTCGTTGGCATCGATCTTGCGAGCCAGTTCACGGTACTCATTGGCCTGGGGGAGCGAGGGATCGTAGTCGATCACCGTCTTCTTGTTGATCTCGGCCCGCTGCACATCCTTGCTGCGCGGCACGAAGTGGATCATCTTGGAGTTGAGCCGGCGGGCGAACTCCTCAACCATGGCCCGCTCATTCTCAACCATCCGCGAGTTGCAGATCAGGCCACCCAGGCGGGCGTAGCCACGCTCGGCGAACTTCTTGATGCCCTTGGAGATGTTGTTGGCGGCGAAGAGCGCCATGTACTCGCCCGAACAGACGATGTAGATCTCCTCGGCGTAGCCCTCGCGGATGGGCATCGCGAAGCCGCCGCAGACCACGTCGCCGAGCACGTCGTAGAAGACGTAGTCCAGATCTTCCTTGTAAGCGCCGAGGGTTTCGAGCGTCTGAATAGCAGTGATCACGCCACGCCCGCCACAGCCGACACCCGGCTCGGGACCGCCCGACTCGACACACTTCACGCTGCCGTAGCCATCGACGAGCACCGTATCGAGCTTGACGCTCTCCGGGCCGATGTCGCGCAGCGTATCGAGCACCGACGGCTGCCGTGTGCCGCTCAGCAGCAGTCGCGTGCAGTCCGCCTTGGGGTCACAGCCGACAACCATCAGCTTCTTGCCCATCGAGACCAGCGCCGCAGCGATGTTCTGCTGGGTGGTGGACTTGCCGATCCCGCCTTTACCGTAAAATGCAACCTGCCGCATGGTGACGCTCCTTCCGTGAGGATCTACGGCGTGCCCGCCACTGCGTGGCACGCGGGGCCTGGCAGGGCACAGCCCTTCCGGTCCGTTCTGGTGTTGAGGCGGCAGAGTCAGGTGTCGTGGGAAAGGAATGCGCATCGGTACTCACGCCGCCGCTGCGGTGAACCCGGCCGGTGCCAGCGGCACGGGTTCAGTTGATTGGGATGCGGTGCGTGCGCGGGGATGGGGGACATGTGGTATGATGTCGCCGCATCGGCGCTCACGCCGCCGCTGCTCGGGTCCCCGGCCGGTGCCAGCGGCACGGGGACCACTCCTGAGGGGAAACCAGCCCGGAGTTGGCCGGGCGCACACGCACGCCAGCGGGGAGCCGCCGCAGCGCTCGCCACCATGGGGAAGCTGCACGGGTCGGGCGGCGCCGCTCAGTGCGGAGCTGGCCTACGGGCCAATCGGGTGCATCTCTGCGGGGAAGGGCAACGCTGATCCACTACGCCCTTGCTGCTCGGGGTAGGCCGGGTAGAGAACCTCGCTATTCTCTACCGCCATTTCCTGGGGGGTTGGTGCTGTCGTGGTTGAACTTGCAGCGACTATATCACCACTGCTCACCGAGCACAACAGATTAATCGGGTGTTTAGAGTTGTTTTTTCTTAACTCTCGCGTTTCCGAAGTTATATTGCCTGGTTTGGCACAACAACGGCGTGGAGTATCGTACAATTACAGCGCATTTCGCGATCGCATTGGATACTTTGCACAATCTGTTTGATTGTAATTAGTGGTTTCGCACAAATAGCGCGCCGGATCACCTGACTGGTTGAAGAGGAACGCATGCGCTTTCCACGCTCGAGCGGCATTCTGCTGCACCCGACCTCGCTGCCCGGCCCCTGGGGCATTGGCGACCTTGGTCCCACCGCGTATAGCTTCGTTGACTTCCTGCACGCCGCCGGTCAGAGTCTCTGGCAGATCCTGCCGCTCGGCCCCACCGGCTACGGCGACTCACCCTACCAGTGCTTCTCGGCCTTTGCCGGCAACCCGCTGCTGATCAGTCTCGACGCACTGATCCAGAAGGGGCTGCTCGGCTATGACGAGGTCGCCTCGGCCGCTACCGAGCGCCACCTCTCGCTGGATACGGTGCACTACGGCGAGGTGATGGAGTTCAAGCTGCCGCTGCTCTGGCGGGCCTACGAGCGTATGCAGGAAGGAAGCGTCCCTGATGTGGGCGAGGCCTTCCAGGTCTTCAAGCACGATCACGCCGCCTGGCTCGACGACTACGCTCTGTTTATGGCCCTCAAGGACGCCCACGGCGGCCAGGCCTGGAATAGCTGGGAGCCGGCCCTGCGCCAGCGTGACCCGGACGCGCTCGCCCAGGCTCGCCAGACCCACGCACGGGCGATCGACTGGCAGCAGTTCCTCCAGTTCCTCTTCTTCCGCCACTGGGCCCGGCTCAAGGCCTACGCCAATGAGCACGGGATCAAGATCATCGGTGACACACCGATCTTCGTCGCCTTCGATAGCGCCGATGTCTGGGCCCACCAGCAGCGCTTCTTCCTCGATGCCCACGGCAACCCCAGTGTAGTCGCCGGCGTGCCCCCCGACTACTTCAGCCCCACCGGCCAGCGCTGGGGCAATCCGCTCTATCGCTGGAGCACCATGGCCAGCGACGGCTATGCCTGGTGGGTCGCCCGCCTCCGCGCCAGCTTCAGCCAGGTCGATATTCTGCGCCTCGACCACTTCCGCGGCTTTGCCGCCTACTGGGAGGTGCCTGCCACTGAGGAGACGGCAATGAACGGCCGCTGGGTCAAGGGCCCGGGCGCCGATCTGTTTGCCCACCTCGAGCGCGCCCTTGGCCACCTGCCGATCATCGCCGAGGACCTCGGCCTGATCACCCCGGACGTGCACGCGCTGCGCGATCAGTTCGACTTCCCGGGCATGAAGGTGCTCCAGTTCGCCTTCGGCGAGCCCGAGAACCCCTACCTGCCCCATTACCACGTGCCGAACTGCGTTGTCTACACCGGTACCCACGACAACAATACCAGCGTCGGCTGGTTCCAGGGCCTGTCGGAGCCGGAGCGCGAGCAGGTGCGGGCCTACCTGGGCCGTGACGGTGCCGATATCGCCTGGGATCTCATCCGCCTCGCGCTGATGTCGGTGGCCGACCTTGCGATCGTGCCTTTCCAGGATGTGCTGCGCCTCGGCGCCGACGCGCGTATGAATACCCCCGGCCACCTCGGCCAGAACTGGGCCTGGCGCTTCCGCGCCGAGGCGCTTAATGAGGGCCTCGCCGGCGGCCTGCGTTTCCTCACCACGATCTACGACCGCCTGCCCGCCGCGCTCAAGCCCGCCAGGGAAGCCGAGGAGGAGGCCGAGGAGTTGGTGTACAACCCGGTGGAGGTGTAGAGGTGTGGAGCTGTGGAGCTGTGGAGCTGTGGAGGTGTTCGTGCCTCGCCACCGCTCCACACCGGCTCCTCCCCTCACCCCGGATAGACCTGCCCATCTTCGACCCGCAGGCGCGTGATCGCCCCCAGGAATTCGGCCCCGAAGTCGGCCAGGTCGGTCGCCGAGAGCAGCGTCTGCTGCGCGGGGCGGCGGATCGCCGCCAGCAGGTGGCTCCGGCGTGTCGCGTCGAGCTCGCTAAGCACGTCGTCGAGCAGCAGCACCGGCGCGTCGCCACTGCGCTGCCGCATGAGCTCGGCCTCACCGAGCTTGAGCGCCAGCGTCACGCTGCGCTGCTGTCCCCGCGAGCCGTAACGCCCCAGGTTCACCCCGCCCACGGTAAAGGCCAGGTCGTCGCGGTGCGGGCCGATCAGGGTCTGGCCCCGCGCCAGTTCATCGCTGCGCGCCGCTCGTAGCCCCTGGCTGAGCCGTGTGGCCAGGCCGCCACTATCGTCCAGTTCACCCAGATCGAGGCTCGGCAGATAGGCGATCGCCAGGGGCGTCTCGTCGCCGCTGATCGCCTGGAACAGGGGACCGACGATCAGGTTCAGCTCGCGCACCGCCCGGAGCCGCTCGGCCAGCAGGTAGCCGCCGGCCGCCGCCAACTCCTGGTCCCAGTAGGCCAGTTCGTCATCGACGGCGCGCGGCGGGCGGCGCCGCTCGCGCCAGGCCCGCAGCAGGCTGTTGCGCTGCTGGGCGAGCTTCTGGTAGTAGGCGAGCGTGCGCACATAGTGCGGGTCGAGCTGCGAGAGCGTGATGTCGAGGTAGCGCCGGCGCTCAGCGGGCGGACCATCGCCCAGCGTCAGGTCGGTCGGGGTGAAGAGCACCACCCGCAGCAGGCCCACCAGGTCGAGCGCGCGGGCGTTGCGCCGGTCGATGCGCACCAGCCTGGTTGAGGCGCCGGTGAGCTGGCCCGCGTCGTCGGCGCGCCGCTGGACGATCACCTCGAGGCGAACCTTGCCGGCCCGGCGCTGCACCTCGGCGGCCACCCGGGCAAAGGGCGTCACCCCGGCCTCACCCACCGCATCCCAGCGCACCAGCTCGCGGTCGGCGCTGATACGGGGTGAGCGCGTGGTGGCGAGGAAGAATAACGCCTCGAGCAGGCTCGTCTTGCCGGCGGCATTCGGGCCGTAGAGCAGCGTGATCCCCGGGTCAAGCTGCAGATCCAGCCGCCGGTAGTTGCGGAAGTCGCGCAGGCTGAGCTGGGAAACATACATGGGTACGGGGGTGACACGGTGACACGGTGATTCGGGTGCGAGGGCGACGGAACATGCTCTGAATACCAATACTTGTTGAGCTTACCGCATGGTCACCCTAAACGCAGCGAGGGGTTTACCGCATCAGGAGGCGGAAGATGCTGAGCGAAGCGAAGCATGACAGGGCGGTATCACCAACCGTCATTGGTCTGACCCGGTCACCGTGTCACCCCGACGCGCACGAGGTCGGCCAGCGACGCGCACCCGGCGCAGAACATAGCGACGCGCAGCTCGCGCATGAAGGCCGTGAGGCCCTCGACCACTGCCTCGACGCCCCGTTCATCGATCGCGCTGCTCAGGGCGGGCCGGGCCGTGCCAGCCAGATCCGCGCCGAGGGCGATCGCCTTGGCCACATCGACACCGCTGCGCACCCCACCAGAGCCGATGATGGTTACGTCGGGGAGGGCGGCGCGCACCTCGCGGATACACTCGCTGGTGGGGATGCCCCAGTCGGCGAAGGCGCCGGCCACGCGACGTCCCAGCTCGTCGGGCTGGCGGAAGCGCTCTACCTCGCTCCAACTCGTGCCACCCGCCCCGGCCACATCGATCACCCGCACGCCGCACTCATAGAGCCGCCGCGCATCGTGGGCGCCGATGCCGTTGCCCACCTCCTTGACCACCACCGGCACCTCCAGCGCCCGGCAGACCTGCTCGATGCGGGCCAGCAAGCCCTTGAAGTTGGTATTGCCCTCCGGCTGCACCGCCTCCTGCAGCGGGTTCAGATGCAGGATCAGCGCATCGGCCTCGATCATCTCGACTGCACGCCGGCACTGGTCCACCCCGAAGCCATAGTTCAACTGCACGGCGCCCAGGTTCGCCAGCAGCGGGATGCGCGGGGCGACCCGCCGCACCTGGTAGGTGGGCGCGAGGCGCGCATCAACCACGGCGGCCCGCTGCGAGCCGACGCCCATCGGCAGGCCCAGATGCTCGGCGGCCTCGGCCAGCGCCAGGTTGATGCGCTCGGCCACGCTGGCCCCGCCGGTCATCGAGCTGATCAGCAGCGGGGCGCTGATCACCTTGCCCAGAAAGTGGGTCCGGGTATCGACCTCCGCCAGGTCAAGTTCAGGGAGCGCGGTGTGCGGGAGTCGGTAGGCGCCGAAGCCGGTATGCACACCCTTGGCCGCCACATCTTCGCCCAGGACGATGCGAATATGGTCGATCTTGCGCCCCTCGGTCTGTCCTGAGTCGGGCATCACACGCTCCTTGCACAATCGGCTTTCTGACGCCTTGTCTGCCGATCATACCAGTAACGGGTGAGGCCGTCAAACCATGGGGGCACGGTAGGTGTGCACAGGGCTCCAGGGAGAAAAGACATCTTGCCCGCGCAGACGCGCGGAGGGCGGGACGCCCTCGCTCCCAGGCTCGTGTAGCAGTGAGGCGTGGTCCAGGATTGGGCATTTTAGCGTGACCGTTGCTCCACACCTCCACAACGCTCCACCTCCACACAGCCGGTCTGGAGAACTGCGGCGGTGCGGAGGTGAAGACCGGACTATCAGGCGGTTTTGCCCCATGGCTTACGGGGCAAGTCCCAATGACGTTGCACCAGCCCTGCTGCCAGTGCTACAATCGGCCGCAACCGTGATGGAAAGCGAGCAGGTGATGATCCTCGAGATTCTCCGCATCGACACCATGCGTACCCGGCGCGACCGCTGGGCGATTGCCGCCGCCGTCGAGGCTGTCCCCGGCGTGCGGCGGGTGCTGGCCAACCAGGCCGACCGCACGGTGCGCATCGAGCGCGACGACGACTCCAGCCTGGTCGCGATTGTCAAGGCGATCAACGACGCCGGCTACGAGGTAGCCGTGCTGGCCTAGTGCATAATCAGGCGACCTGTTCGGGCATCAGCGCGACCTCGACCGTGTCCAACTGCGCCGCGCCCAATCTACCATCGCAAATCTGCAATCTGCAATCGCACTAGCACTACAGGTAGTCGATCTGACTGACCCGGCGGCGCCACTCCTCCTTTATCTCCACCGGCGTTCCACTGGAGGTGAGGAAGTCGATCAGCAGCCGCGAGAAGATGTTGGACTGTTCGAGGAAGGGGAAGTGGTTTGCCTTCGGCAGCACGAGCAGTTGCACCGGGCGATCGCCGAGTTCGTTGAGGAAACTGGCGTGTTCAGCGGCGACGATCCGATCCTGGCCGCCGTAGACGGCGAGCAGCGGCACGGCCAGCGCTCCCACCGCCGGACGCAGATCCGTGTCGAGCAGCGACTGCTGCACATGCCCGAGCACCTCGTCGCTCAGCCCCTCGGTATCCTCGACCAGTTCCTGCTGCACCTCGGCGTCGGCGATCGGGATGCTCCGGATCAACCTGGACCAGACATTGGGCGACGGGCCGCGGCCCAGCAGCTTGGAGAAGGCGCCGGGCTTCACGTGCCCCGCCAGCACGCCGCCATGCAGCGGGGTGGCCACGGTCATCACACGGAGGAAGCGCTCGGGGCGCTCGCGCGCCGCCCGGATAGCCACCACGCCGCCCATCCCATGGCCCACCAGGTTCGCCGCGGTCATGCCCATCTGGTCCATAAAGCGGCAGAGCATATCGACGTAGCTTGAGATGTTGAAGCTGGAGCCACGCCGATCACTCTCACCATAGCCCCAGAAGTCAAGCGCATAGGCGCGGTAACGCTCCGAGGCCAGGTCCATCGTGGACACCCAGTAGCGCCACGAGCCGAGCCAGCTATGCAGGAAGATAATCGGCTGGCCACGGCCAAAGACCTCGTAGTGGACCAGCCGGTTGTCGAGATGGATCGCGCTCACTCGGCGTCCTCGTCGGGCTGACTGGCCTCATGCTGCTGGAGCGGCACCATGAAGCTGAAGGTACTGCCTTTGCCATGCTCGCTCTGCACCCACATCTCACCGCCGTGCTGCTCCACAAACTGCTTGGCGATCGCGAGCCCCAGGCCGGTGCCGCCTGCCACGTCACGCAGCGGGTTGTCCGCCCGGTAGAATGGCCGGAAGAGCTTCTTCAGCTGTTCTCGAGTCATACCCACCCCGTTGTCCTCGACGTCAACCTGCAGCATGTTGGCGCGGTTCAGGTAGACCCGCACCTGAATGCGCCCACCTTCATAGGTGTATTTGACCGCATTCGAGAACAGGTTCTGGAAGACCTGGGTGATCCGTTTCTGGTCGGCCACCACGGGCGGCAGGCTCCGCGCAACCTCGATCGTCACCTGCATGGCCTTGCGTTCATACTCCAACCGGAGCGATTGTACGACTTCGTTGATCACCGCCGGAAACTCCACCTGCGTGAAGTTGAGTTTCTGCTTGGAGTCGGGGCGGGCGAAATCGAGAATGTCTTCGATTAGTGAACGCAGCCGGTTGGTATTATTGCGAATGATCTGCAGATAGCCGACCTGTTCCTCGCTGAGTGATTCGGTCCCGGCGAGCAGCAGCACATCAATATAGCCCTTCACCGCGGTCAGGGGCGTACGCAGTTCGTGGCTCACGTCGGAGATGAACTGGCGTTTGGCGTGGTCAGCCTCGATCTCACGGGTGATGTCGCGGAACACGGCCACGTCGCCGTAGCGCTGACCGTCGGGCCCCATCACCGGTGCCAGATTTACCGCGATCACCTGGGTCGGATCAGTCAGATCGAGGTAGGTCGAGTAGGTCTTCGAGCCCTCGTGCACGTGGCGCAGGCCAGCGAGCAGGCCACTATAGATCGTGTGCGCTCGTTTGCGCTCACTCTCATCAATGCCGTAGGCGTCCAGCAGGCTGAGCGGCTGGTTGAGCATCACCTCGGCAGGAATCTCCAGCACTTTCTCGGCGGCCGGGTTGTAGAGCATCACGTGCTGGTTGGGATCGAGCACGATCACGCCTTCGCTGAGCGACTGGAAGACGGCATTGCTCTTTGAGGTCTCTTCGCGTTGTTCTTCGAGTAGCACGGCGTTGGAGCCGGCGAGATCGTTGATGTAGCTATAGAGCTGGGCATTGGCTACGGCGGCGGCCACCACACCGGCAATCGTCCCCAGCAGGTTCATCTGCGAGTCGGTGAAATAGCCAACCTCAGGGCTGGTGAGGATGAGCACCCCCAGCGGTGTATCGCTGGTCTTGAGCGGCACGCCAGCGGCGGAGCGCACCGTATCGGCGCGCCCGGGCTCGTAGAGCCAGCGCGGGTCACGTTGTACGTCGGGGATGTTGACCGACTCCTGGTGGTGCATCACCCAGCCGGCCAGGCTCTGGCCACCAATGAAGCGCAGCGGAATGTTTGCCCCTTGCACGGTGCCCCGATCGTAGAGCACCGCGCGGCAGACCAGCTCGGCGTTCGCGGGGTCGCGCAGGATGATCGAGCCGCGACTCACACCCAGGTTGCGCGAGATCAACTCCAGGGCACGGCGAATGATTGCGTCGAGGTCGAGCTGCGTGGTCAACTCCAGCGTGATCGCGTAGACCGCCTCCAGGCGCTCCTTCTCCTCGGCGAGTTGCCGGGCGGTGCGCTCGGCCTCGGCGGTGCGCTCGCTCACGCGATGTTCGAGGTCGGCCGCGAGATTGGAGATCTGGTCGAAGAGCCGCGCGTTCTGGATGGCCTGGCTGGCCTGGTTGGCGAGGGTAAAGGTCACCTCGACCGCTTCGCCGTCGTAGGCGTGGGCGGTCTCGGCGCCAACCGCCAGGATGCCCACCAGTTCGTTATCAACCAGCAGCGGCGCGCCAATCCAGCTCCGGGCCTGCCAACCGAGGTGCAGCAGGGGCGCGAAGCGGTTGTCCTGCAGCCCGTCGTCGATCAGCACGGGGCGCCGTTCGCAGGTCATCGTGGCGAGCAGTTCGTGCTGCTCGACATCGAAGGCAGCGGCCAGCAACGCCGGTTCGCTGAGCCCACGCGCCTCGGTGATATGCAGGTGACCGTAGCCCTCGTCGCGCAGCAGCACAGCGGCGCTCTCGTAGGCCACCACCCGGCTGAGCTGGTTGAGGATCAGCGTCTGGATCTCCTTGAGTGCCAGGGTGGAGGTAAACGACTGGGCCACATCACGCAGCGTGTCGGCCAGGCGGCGCCGCTGTTGCTCGAGCTGGAACAGCTGCGCGCTCTTAAGCGCCTGTGAGGCCTGGTTGGCCAGGATCGAGCAGAGCGAGATCTGATGCTCGCTCCACTCATGTGGCCGGCGCAGACCCACCCAGAGCACGCCCAGCCGCTCATCGACCGCGCCGAGGGCAATGCCGAGCACACTGCGGATGCCCTTGGCCAGCGCATCGGGATTGGCCCCGGCATGTTCGAGCAAGTCAGGGATTGCCAGCGGCTGCTCGCTTGCGAGGAGCCGCGCGGTCATACCATCGAGGCGAATGTCGAGGTGCAGATCCGGGCGCGGCGTGTGCTGCTCGACAAGCACCTGGGCCACGATCCGGCCCCGCTGATCGAGCCGCAGGACGGCGCAGAGTTCGGCGCCAAGCAGGCTGAGCGCGGCATCGGCCACGAGCTGCATGGTCGCATCGGGGTCAAGCGTGCCCGCGAGGTTCTGGGTCACCTCAAAGAGGGTGGTCATCTCGCGAGCGTTCTGGCTCGTCTCGCTGAAGAGCCGGGCGTTGTTGAGCGCCACAGCGGCCTGGTTGGCCACGGTGGTGAGGAAACGCCGGTCATTCTCGTCGAAGGCGCGTGGCTCGGCGCTCTGAATGTTGATCACCCCGAGAACGTTGCTGCCGAAGAGGACGGGCGCCACCAGGAAGGACTGGGCCACCACCGGCTCGTCGCCGATGTGGTCGTCCGCCAGCACCAGGCCAAGCTGCTGCGCCTCCTCGCGGCTGCGGAGCAGCAACGGCTGGCCGCTCCGGATCACCAGGCCGCTGACCCCGCGGGGCAGGGCGCGGGCGGGCATGCTCACCCGCTGGCCCCGGGCATAGGCGAGCGGGTAGTGCAAGGTCTCGCCCGGCCCATCGTAGATCCCGATCAGCGAGGTGCTGACATCGAGCACCTCGCCGATCCCGGCGTGGAGCTTTTCGAGCAGCGCCTGCATATCGAGCGTCGCGTTCACCGCGGCGCTGATCTTGTTGATCGTGGTGAGCTCATTGATGCGCTGCTCGCGCTCCTCGAAGAGGCGGGCGTTCTCCAGCGCCGTTGCCGCCTGGTTGGCCAGCCCGGCCAGCAGCGCCTGCTCATCGGCGCTGAAATGGCGTGGCGTATTGGTCATCACGCTCAGCACACCGATGATCCGCTCCCGGTAGACCACCGGCACGCCCATGAACGCGATCAGATGATGCTCACGCTGGTACACGGGGAAGAGCGAGCCACCCTGCTCGTTCACATCGTCGATCACCAGCGGCCTGCCCAGCGCAGCCACCCGCCCCGTCAAGCCCTGACCAACCGGCACGCGCATGGCGCGCCCCTGTTCGAGCGGGATGCCGTCCAGTGCGGCGGGTACGAGCACATTGTCCTCGTCGATCGTCCAGAGGGCCACCGTGGTCACGTTGAGCCGCCGGTTGACCAGCTCCATCAGCTTGTCGAGCACCTCCTGGGGACGCAGCAGCGAGGAGAGGATCTGCGCCGCGTCGAGCAGCGTGGTCTGCTCAACGACCTTCTGGCGCAGGGCCGCCGCGCTGCGCTCCGCAGAGGCGAAGGCCTGGGCGCGCGCGATGGCGGTGCTGGTCTGGTTGGCGACGGTGGTCATAAAGGCCAGTTCGCGCTCACCATACAGGCCCGGCTGGTAACTCATCACCACGATCACGCCCACCACACTGCCATCGCCAACGATCAGCGGGACGCCGAGCCATGCGGCCGGCTGGCGGTCGCCCTCGACGCTCACCGGCTGGAAGCCGCGGGACTGACACTCAGCGTGCGCGTCGTGGAAGTGGAGTGGCTCGCGGGTCTGGATAATCGCTGCAACGAGACTATCGGGCACTGGCTGGCGCGTGGAGCGATCCAGCACTTCCCTGCCTGCATCAACCTCCAGGGAGAGGGTGATCTGGTTCTCTTCCTCGTGGTAGATGAAGATGCAGAACGAGTCCAGCGCGAGAAAGGCGGCAAGCTGGACATAGGTCTGGCGGAGCATCTGCTCGAGGTCGAGCGTCGAACTGGTGATCTGGCCGATGCGGTTGATCACATTCAGTTCGGCGATCCGGCGCTCCCGTTCCGCGAAGAGGGTGGCCCGTTCCATCGCGATGGCGAGCTGGTTGGCCAGGGCAGCGAGGAACTGCCGATCCCGTTCGCCGAAGGCGGCTGGTGCCGTATCCTGCACACACAGCACACCAATCACGCGCCCCTGGCTGATCAGCGGCACACCGAGCCACGAGCGCGCCTCGCCCGCACCCTCGACGGCAGGGCCACCAGGCTCTGCGGAGCGCGGGTCGTTCCGCAGATCGTCGACGAGCAGCGGCTGGCCGCTGCTGATGACCAGCGCGGTGAGACCCGTCCGGGGCACGACGAGCTTCTGGAAGCGCTCGATGACCGTGCCCTGGTGAACACACAGCTCATAGCGCACCTGGTCGTGCTCAGGCTGGTTGCTGGCGATAAAAAAAGAGCTCGGTGTGCCGAGGTAGGCCACGATCTCCTGGTAGACGCTATGCAACAGCGCGTCGAGATCGGTGGTGGCAGACAGGGCCGTCCCGACCTGGAACAGGGCCGCCATCTGCTCGGCGCGGGCGCGGGCATCGTCGAGCAGCGCATGGTTCTCGATCGCGATCGCCGCCTGGTCAGCGAAGATCGCCAGCGGCTCAACGGCGCGCAACGTGGGTCGCTGGCGATCCTGGGGGTCGCCCACAAACATCAGGCCAAGCAGGTCGCGTTCGGTCGAGTAGAGCGGCACGCAGAGCCGGTCCTCGGGCTGCCATTCCCCGGGACCACGCGCATCAGTGAAGGGCAGGTAGCCAAACACCGCCGTGTGGTAGCCAGCCTCAAGCTGGCACGCCGCTTCGGCGGGCACGAAGTAGCAGCGATCCATGCGGAAGCGCGCATCGAGGTAGCTCAGCGCCAGATCAGCCGGCAGTGGCGCCCGGGCCATCCGCTCAAGCTCACTGAGCGGAATACCCGCCGCGGCCACGGGACGGAGCACCTCCGGTCGATCCCGGTCGGTCAGGCAGAAGAGGATGGTGCGGAAGTTGGCCGACTCAATCGCGCTATAGCCCACCTGCTCCAGCAGACTCTGCAGATTGCGGTCGGCACGGAGCGCCTGGCCGATTTCGAGCACATTATTGAGGATCTGCGCACGGCTCTTGTGCACCCGGTAGAGATGCTCCAGTTCTGCGTAGCGCTGGGCATTGCCGATCCCGACTGCCGTCTGGTGGGTGAGCGCGCGCAAAAACTCGACCGCGTCGTGGTCAAAGCCGTGCGGGCGTGGGGCCAGCAGGAGCATCACCCCATAGACACCCGCCTGGTAAAAGATCGGCGCGGCGAGGGCCGAACGGGCCGCGGGGGAGCGCACAACGATCAGCTCGGCAGGGTCGAGCTCGTCACAGATCTCGGGCTCGCGCCGGGCCAGGGCGCTGTGCGCGGTGATCAGCCCGGCCGGCAGCGGACTGCCGATCAGAGTCGCGCGGTGCGAGGCGGCGAAGCCGACCGCTTCAACAACCACGTAGCTCGCATCATCCACGCCGACGGCGTCATCGATCGCGTGCCGGTAGATCTCCGGGGCGTGCTGGCCACCAAGCGCGCTGAGCGCAACCTGGCGGTCGGTCCCGCCCTCGGCGGCGCGCAGCGCGATCAGGCCCTGGGTCGCGCCGGTGGCGCGCAGCGCCTGCTCCAGCACATACTCGAGGATCTCGTTCTGATCCAGGGTGATCGCCAGCTGGCTGGAGACCCGCTGGAGCGCACGGAGCTGCTCGATACGCGCCCGCAGGCTGGTATCAGCCTGCTCGTAGCGCGTGGCATTGGCGATCGCCTGGGCTGACTGCCCGGCAACGATGGCGAGCAGGCGCGCATCATCGGCGCTGAAGGTGTTCGGGAGCGCCGAGAAGAGCTCGAGGGTGCCGAGCAGTTCATCGCCGAGCCGCAGCGGGACGCCCAGGTAGGCGCGAGCTGGCGCGCCCGTGGCCAGGCGTGGTGTATGCTGGTGCTCCAGGTCGTTCAACGACGGGAGCGGCTGTTGCAGGTCGGCCACATGCAGCGGCCGCTGGTGACGCACGAGCCACTCACTCAGGGCGGTGTCCCGCTGCTCCGGCCCAAGGAGGCCCTGGGACAGAGCAGGGCGCAGGCTGCGGCTGTGCCGGTCGTAGAGACACAGCCGGGCGCCGCTAAAGTTGGTCAGCGACTGCGCGCCTTCGAGGATGGCCGCCAGCGTCTCATCGCGATCGAGCCCGGCGTTGAGGCGCTGGCTGACGCGCTGGAGCAAGGCGAGCTCACTGGCGCGCCGCTGTTCGGCCAGGTAGAGCCGGCGGTTGAAGATCGCCGTGGCCACCTGCGCCGCGAGCACCTGGGCCAGGTTGCGCTCGGCGGGCGGCACCGGACGGCGGGCGCGGGCAAAGCCGACGATCAGCAGGCCCACCGTTTCGTCCTTGCCGCGCAGGGGCAGCAGCAAGGCGCTCCGGCAGCCATCGCTCGCCAGGGTCGCGGCAAGCGGGTTGTGGGCGGCGATAGCGGCGGTATCGTCGATCAGCAGATGGTCACCACGGCCAACCTGCGCCATAATCGTTGCCGCATCAGCCAGGGCGGTACCGTTGCCAATCGGCGGATTGGTGGCGGTGTGACGGCTGGTCTGCCCGGGCTCGCTGTAGGCAGCCACGATCCGCAGCGTCGCGGGCGGCTGGTCATCGAGCAGCAGCACGGCGCAGTAGTCGGCCGTGAGGGCGAGCGCGATATTCTCCGTCGCCCGGTTGAGCATACTCTCGAGCTGGGTGGTCGCATTGATCGCCTGGCTGTTCTCATACAGCACAAAGAGCTCGCGCGCCCGCTGCTGCTGCTGGCTGAAGAGCTGCGCATTGCGCACCAGCAAGGTGACCTGTTCAGCGAAGGTATCAGCCAGGCGCCGCATACGGTGGCTGGCGCCCTCACGGGTGAGCAGCAGCACCAGCACGCCGTCGAGCGCCTCCTGGGCCAGCAGGGGCACGGCCAGCGCCAGGCGCGCGGCGTGGGCGGCGCCGCCACGCTGACGACCGGCAGGATGCAGGCTGCCAACCTCGGCGCTGCGGCTCGCGGCGACCCGTGCCGGCAGACTGGGGCCACCGAGCGGCAGCGTCCCCGGATAACGAAACGCGCCATCGCCGGCTGCCAGCAGCGTCAACTGGCTATCGGCCTCATCAAGGGCATAGATGGCGCCCTGCTCGATGCCGAGCAGCAGGGCGGCGCGCGTGAGCACCGACTGGAGCAGCGTGCGTGTATCGAGCGTGCCCACCCGTTCGAGGCTCGCCGCCACCAGTGCGCGCGTCTGCTCGACGAGCCAGGCCTCTTCAGCCCGGCGCCGGGTGAGCAACAGCAGGGCAAGCTGGGCGCTAAGCGCGCTGGCAAAGGCCGGATCGAGGTTGGCCGCAACCTCACCGAGGAAGAGCCGGCCGATCAACTCCTGTTCAGCCTGCATGAGCAGCGGGGTGCCAGGCGCCGGCAGGCTGCCCCAGTCCACTTCGGCCACGACCAGATCGTCCTCGATCAACTCCAGGCGCCCGGCTGGCGCAGGCAGGAAGCGGGCGATCAGGTCGCCAAGTTTGCGCGCACAGGCAGGGGCGGCGAAGTCGGCTGTGCCGTCCTGCGCGCAGTAGGCGAGCTGCGCCAGAAGCTCCCAGCTGGAGGTTGAGCTCGGTGCGATCGTCATATCCATAGGGCGGGCTTGCCTGCTCCTGCATTCCCGGTCGCATCCGGGGATGCAGCGCACTGGCTCTGGGTGCGACACACGGGAGGGCACGAGCGGATCGTAAGCATGAACGTGCCTCTACGCGCTTTCGGGATACTCGCTTGCGTATCAGACGGTCATGCGCGTGGCGCACAACGCCGCGCTGAAAACGGCGGCGGAGTATCGGCTAGCGGCTAGCTTCACCTCAGGCCGAACACCGACGCCCATGGCTGGTTTCTGCGCAGGCGGGCGGTTGACCCGGCCTCGCCCACAGCGCAGCCAGCATGCCCAGACACACGGGCCACAGCCCGGAGCGTGCATGCGTGACGTTGCAGCGAGCGGCGCCAGAAGGGATGGCCAGCGCCGCAGTGCGTAGCCCGGGGAGGTGCGGCAACCTACCTGTGGCTATAGGCAATCGCGCTCTTCTGCCCCTGCTCACGCGCCTGCTGCACGGCGCGCTGGCGCATCTCCTCAGCGGCCTCGCTCAGCTCGCGGATATCGGAGAAGGGGCCATCCTGGCCGGTCAGCACACCGATCGACAGCGACATCAGCGGAACCTGGCGGATACCGCCGTGTTCATCGGGCACCTCAAGGTAGCCCTGCTTCCGATGTTTGAAGTTGTAATGCAGGCCGATCTCATCATCAAAGCGGTCGATCAACCGCTCGCAGATCGACCGGATGCGTTCGGGGGTCGAGGTGATCACAAAGGCTGGCCCCACCACCAGCTGGCCGACGAACTCCTCATTGCTGCCCTGCTCGTTGATCGCCTCATTCAGCAGCAGGGCGGTGAACTTCAGCACATCCTCGCCCACCACCGAGCCATAGCTCTGCGTAAACAGATCGAACCCATTGATCTGGATGAGCGCCATGGCCCAGCCCTGGGAAGCAAGCAGGCTGCGCAACTGGTCGCTGACCAGGTCGGCGGTGGGCAGATTGGTCACCGGGTGCAACTGATTCTTGCGCCGGGCCTCCTCCAGCTGATTCCGGACGATCGTATGGACCTCTTCGATATCGAAGGGCTTGACGATGTAGTACTGCGCCTGCACTTCACCGAGGCCGCGCAGGCGGTCGGTGCGCTCGCCCCGGGCAGTCAGGAAGATGATCGGGACATGTCGCGTGCGGGGGCTGGCGCGCAGCGCCTTGCCGATCTCATAGCCCTCCATGTCGGGCAGGTTCACATCAAGCAGGGCCAGGTTCGGCGGAGTCTTCCGGCAGATCTCCAGGGCAACCGAGCCGCGCATCGCGGTATAGACCTCATAGCCCTGGGCGGTGAAGTAGATCTTCAGCAGGCTGGAGATATCGGCCTGGTCTTCGACGACCAGAATGCGCTCTTTGCTCACCAGTCGCTCCTCCTCGTGCTAGCGGTTGCGCCGACGGTCGGAATGATCGTGGTCGAACGAGACGGCGGCCTCGCTAGCGACCTCAGGGGCCGCGTGCCATGCGGCGCCGGGCACCCCGCCGTTGCCGGCAGGGTGTGTGGGAGCGGTGCCGGCTGGTGGCAGAGGCGCGGGCTGCGGGGCAACCCGGCGGAGCGCCGGGTCGTCATAGACATTGGGCCAGTGATAGACGATCCGGCGAGGCTCGCCCGCGGCCTCGTCGAGATCGTCGAGGTCGTGGCCAGGCACCGTCTTTCTGATCAGGTTCTTCTCATTGTCGAAGATTATAACAGCATTTGACTCAATCATGCGCCCCGGGTAGACGATGAAGCCACTGCCGATCTTGACGTTATGGCCCACCGCCGAGCCGAGCACAGGCAGGTTGACCTCGACCAGTTCATCCTGGTGGACGACCTTGATCGGCTCGTTCTGCAGATTGAAGTCGGTGAAACAGTTGTTGGCCCCAATGAACGTATTACGTCCCACCACGCAGAGCTGCAGCGTCGAGTTCTGGGCCACCATGCTGTTCTCCATCAGCGTGGTCATGAACAGGCCGGCGTTGAAGGGCAGGAAGCAGCGGTCGCTCACGACACTGAGCATCACCTGGCAGCCCTGCATAATGTTGACATTGCTACCGATGACGCTATTAGCAATCACCACGCCCGGGCCGATGTAGACATCGTCGCCGATCGTCGTGGGCCCGTGGATGATCGCCGTTGGGTCAATTGAACAACGTTTGCCGACCTTGACCAGGGCCTTGGAGGCCAGAAAGTGGTTGCGCCAGGGTGCCTCGAGCGGGTTGAGCCGCTGCCAGATTGCCGCCAGCGCGAAGCCGAGCTTGTCGACGAAGATGCGCCAGTCTGCCCCGCGCCAGCGCGTGATGTCCTTGAGCCGCGCCTGGCTCATCTTCACATCCTGGGCCGCCGCCTGCGAGAAGGTGCCCATCAGGATGTTGGCCATCAGCACGTGCAGCCAGCTCTCGACCGAGAGCAAGGCCCGCAGCGGGATCTGGTAGGTCAGTTCGCCCCTGCTGGCCATATAGCTCGGGATGCGATAGTAGCCCATCTCGTGGCTCTGGGTGTCGATCACCAGCGGCATCGGCGCACCACGGCGGCCACCGGGGTAGTAGTAGAGCTCGGCAACATGCACCGCGCCCTGTCGCTCTACGCTATCCTGCAGATAGCGCACCTCGTCGCGGCGCACAATGCCCGAGCAGAGTTGCAGCGCATGCCGTTCGATGCTCGGGTCGCCGATGCGAAAGGCGACCTGACAGGGGCGGCCCGCAGCGCGGGCCCGCGTGATAAACTCGTCGATTAAGGCAGCATTGAAATACAGGTTGTCTCGATACACCAGCAACTCGTTATCACTGACCGGCACGTTCTCGTCAAGTTCATAAATAGAAGCAATTTCGGTGCTGCCCTTGCAGTACGTTTTCAAGAGATCGCGCTGCAGAAGCCAGAGCGGTTTATTCAAAATCCGCAACTCACGCGCTGGTTCGGCAAAGGGCGGGATGAGAGTGTAGTCGCGAATGATGATCCGCTCCATCGGCGATCCCTTTCTGCGCTCCGCAAGCTGTCAGTGTCGCGCATACGCGGCCCCGTAAGGCCCGCACTCTACTATATACAGTAGAGCACAGCCCCTTCAAGCATGGAAGATTACAGTCGGATGACACGGGGAAACAGACGGGGTTTCGCGGTCGGTGGAGCTATTGTAGCGGAGCAGCAGCACCGGAGTCAATGTGACGTTCGGGTGAGGCGCGGGCCGGGGTTACAGCCGGGGGCGCAGGTAGGCCCCGGTGTGGGAGGCGTCGAGCGCGGCGATCTGCTCGGGGGTGCCGCAGCCGACCAGCCGGCCGCCATCGCTGCCCCCCTCGGGGCCGATGTCGATCACCCAGTCGGCGCTTTTGATCACGTCGAGGTTGTGCTCGATCACCAGCACGGTGTTGCCGGCATCCACCAGGCGCTGCAGCACCTGCAGCAGCACCGCAATATCGGCGACATGCAGCCCGGTGGTGGGCTCGTCGAGGATGTAGAGCGTGCGCCCGGTGGCGCGGCGGGCCAGTTCGCTGGCCAGCTTGATGCGCTGGGCCTCGCCGCCCGACAGGGTCGTGGCCGGCTGACCAAGGGTGACGTAGCCCAGGCCCACGTCGCGCAGGGCCTGCAGCCGGTCGTTGATCGCCGGCACCCGGGCGAAGAAGCCGGCCGCCTCCTCGACGGTCATCGCAAGCACCTCGGCGATGTTCTTGCCCCGGTAGCGGATGTCGAGCGTCTCGCGGTTGTAGCGTGCGCCACCACAGACCTCACAGGGCACGAACAGGTCGGGGAGAAACTGCATCTCGACCTGGATGAGACCCTCGCCGCTGCAGGCCTCGCAGCGCCCGCCCTTGATGTTGAAGCTGAAGCGCGAGGCATCGTAGCCGCGGGCACGGGCCTCGTTGGTGGCAGCGAACAGGTTGCGGATGGGGTCAAACACTTTGCTGTAGGTGGCCGGGTTGGAGCGCGGGGTACGGCCGATCGGGCTCTGGTCGATCGCGATTACCTTATCGAGGTGTTCTACACCGTAGAGCGTGTCGTGGGCGCCGGCCCGCATCCGCGCGCCGTGCAGCAACTGGGCCAGCCGCGGGTAGAGTGTGTCGATGACCAGGCTGCTCTTGCCACTGCCGCTCACCCCGGTGACAACAACGAATACCCCCAGCGGGATGCTGACATCGAGGTTCTGCAAGTTGTGCTCGCGGGCGCCGCGGAGCTCCAGCCGTTTGCCATTGCCCGCCCGCCGGCGCGCCGGCACGGGGATGCTGCGCTGGCCGCTGAGGTACTGGCCGGTCAGCGAGCGCGGCGCGGCCAGCAGCGCGGCGAGCGGGCCACTGGCCAGCAATTCGCCGCCGGCCGCGCCGGCGCCGGGGCCGATGTCAACGATCCAGTCGGCGGCGCGAATGGTCGCTTCGTCATGTTCGACCACCAGCACGCTGTTGCCGATATCGCGCAGACGCAGCAGCAACTCGAGCAACCGGCTGTGGTCGCGGGGGTGCAGCCCGATACTCGGCTCGTCGAGCACGTAGAGCACCCCCGAGAGCCCGGCGCCGACCTGGGTGGCCAGGCGGATGCGCTGGCTCTCGCCACCGGAGAGCGTGACCGCCGAGCGATCCAGCTCAAGGTAGCCCAGGCCCACCGTGTTGAGGAAGGACAGGCGGGCGCTGACTTCCTTGAGAATCGGGGCGGCGATCAGCCGCTCGCGCTCGCTGAGCTCTGCGGCTGCCCCGCGCTGCTCCTGCAGCGCGCCTGCCCAGGCCAGCGCCTCGCACACCGTCATCCGCGCCAGCTCGCCGATCGTGCGACCGGCCACGCTGACCGCCCGGACCTCGGGGCGCAGGCGCGCCCCGCCGCAGGCGCCGCAGGTGCGCGGCAGCATAAACTGGGCCACCGCGTCGCGCTCGCTGTCGTCGCGGGCCTCGGCGATGCGCCGGCGCAGGTTGGGGATGACCCCCTCGAAGGGCGCCTGGACCTGGCGCTCCTTGCCGGCCAGGTGGTAGCGCAGGGTGAGCACGTCGCCGTCGGTGCCATAGAGCAGCGCGCTGACCACCTCGGGCGGCAGCGTGCGCACCGGCACGTCGAGCGAGAAGCCGAGGTGCTCAGCCAGTGAGGCCAGCAGATCATCGTAGTAGCGCCGGCTGGCGCGGGCGCTCTCGGCCCAGGGGACCACTGCCCCCTCACGCAGCGACTTGCCGCGGTCGGGGATGACCAGGGCCGGATCGAACTCCTGGACGACGCCCAGGCCGCCACAGGTCGGACAGGCGCCCTGGGGGTTGTTGAACGAGAAGTCCCGTGGCTCAAGGCTACCCAGGCTCACCGGGCCGTGCTGCGGGCAGGCATACTGCTCAGCGAAGATCAGCTCGGCGCCACCGACGACCTGCACCACCAGCTGGCCCGCGCCGAGCTTCAGCGCCGCCTCGATCGAGTCGCTCAGGCGCACGCGATCGGGATGGTCGGCGGGGGCAGGGGGTGCCTGGTGCTCCATTGCTGGCCGGGCGGGGTGGCGGATCACGAGACGATCGACCACTACATCGATCGTGTGCGGGCGATACTTCTCAAGCTTGAGTGGCTCGTCCAGCTCGTGCACGGTGCCGTCAACCCGGACGCGTACATAGCCGCGGCGGCGCAGATCATCGAACACCGCCTGGTGCTCGCCCTTCTGAGCGCGCACGATGGGAGCGAGGATCAGCACACGGCTGCCCTCGGGCAGCGCCAGCACGGCGTCAACCATCTGCTGGGGGAGCTGGCGTGCCAGGGGGCGGCCGCACTGCGGGCAGTGGGGCCGGCCGATGCGGGCGAAGAGCAAGCGCAGAAAGTCGTAGATCTCGGTGACCGTGCCGACCGTGGAACGCGGGTTGCGGCTGCCGCTCTTCTGATCGATGGCGATCGCCGGTGAAAGCCCATCGATCGCGTCGACATCGGGTTTCTCAAGCTGGCCGAGAAACTGGCGCGCATAGCTGGACAGGCTCTCGACGTAGCGACGCTGGCCTTCGGCGAAGATCGTATCAAAGGCCAGCGAGCTCTTGCCCGAGCCGCTCACACCGGTGAGCACCACCAGCCGATTGCGCGGGATGCGCACGTCGATGTTCTTCAAATTGTGCTCGCGCGCGCCACGCACGACGATCCAGTCCATACCCGGTCCCCCGAAGCTGGGAGTGAGCGATGCTGCGCGGCCTTGCCGCTGGCTACCGACGAGAGCCCCCCGCCCGCCTGGAATGCACTGCGAACCGGGCCAGCCACCGCAGACCGGCGCGTGATCGTAGCATAGAACCCCCCGCGCGGCAACCCGCACGTAGCGACAGCGCTGCGTACGAGCCGGCTCACGAACACGCTTCCGTTAACGGGACCTTGGTCATGCTTGTGAGCCCCATTAACTGATTTTATACTTACCCGTGACAAGCTAGCCGTCACAGCTTATTCCTACCGTTGTAGCAGAGAACGAGGCTTGAACCCATGACGCTGACCCGCAGACAGCTCTTCGGCAGTGGCGCGGCGCTGGCCGCTTCGGCGGTTGCGGCGCAGACCCTGCTCAGTGCACCAGAGCCGGCGCTGGCGGCCTGCCAGGCCCTCCCGCCAGCCTCGCCGACGAGCGTCGCGATGAACCGGCTGTCGAATGGCATGCGCGCCCGCGACCTGGCGGCCTTCAACGCGCTCGGCGCAACGCCCGACGAGCGCTACGAGCGCTGGGTCGAGCAGCAACTCGACCCGGCCGCGATCGACGACAGCGAATGTGAACAGCGCATTGCCGCGACCCGCCTCAAGATCCGGTACGGAACCGTGAACCAGGTGCGCCCGCTGGATCTGCTTGGCGCCAGCACCGAGCAACTCTGGACGCGGGTGAGTGACAGTATGCTGGCCTGGGAGGAGCGGATCCGGCCCTACAACGAGGTCCGTGTCGCGACCTGGATCCGAGCGGTCTACAGCCGGCGGCAGCTCTTCGAGGTGCTGGTCGACTTCTGGCACAACCACTTCAACGTGCGCGCGACCTCCGAGGGGAACATCGCCGCCACCTGGCCGGTCTATGATCGGCTCATCCGCACCCACGCGCTGGGCAACTTCCGCACCTTCACCGAGGAGGTCGGCAAGAGCACAGCGATGATGCTGTACCTCGACAATGCCAGCAACCGCGCCGCGGGCGGCGAGGGCGGCAATGAGAACTATGCCCGTGAACTGTTTGAACTGCACACCCTCGGCTCCGACAACTATCTCAAGTTCTACGACAATCGCGGCCTGATCGAGCCGGTCAGCTACGGCGAGGAACGTTTCCCGCGCGGCTACATCGATGACGACGTCTATGAAGCCTCGCGCTGCTTTACCGGCTGGACAATCGCCAACGGGCGCGATGGACGGCCAAACACCGGCGAGTTCGTCTTCAAGTCCGACTGGCATGACACCTACCCGAAGACGGTGCTCGCCGTGCGCCCGATGGAGGGCATCGCGCCCGCGCCGAACATCGCCCCGCGCCAGGCCGGCCTTGCCGATGGCCAGCAGGTCTTCGACCTGGTCTGTTTCCACCCCGGCACGGCCCGCCATCTCTGCACCAGGCTCGCGCGGCGCCTGATCGCCGATGACCCACCCCGGCGGGTCATCGATGCGGCGGTGGAGGTCTGGATGGCCAATCGGCGGGCCCCCGACCAGATCCGCCAGGTGCTCCGCACGATCTTGCTGGCGCCCGAGTGTCGCACCACCTACGGCGCCAAGATGCGCCGGCCGCTGGAAGCGATCTGGGCCTATCTGCGGGCTACCGAGGCACAGCTGCCCAGCGATGAGGAGTCGGTCGGCGGTGATGCGACCCGGGGCGGCTACTGGGGCAGCCTGTTCTACAACGCCGACCTGACCGGCCACCGCCTGTTTGGCTGGGATACCCCGACCGGCCATCCGGACACGGCAAGCTACTGGGCCAATACCAACGCGCTGCTCGTTCGTTGGAACAACTACTACAACATGGCGCAGAGCTGGGGTGGCAACGTCCAGATCGACATCATCGGCCAGACCAACCTGAACGAACCATGCGCGCAGATCGTCGAGCGGTGGGCCAATCGGCTCTGCGGCTTCCCGATCGCGTCCTGGATCCAGCGCGATCTGGCTACCTTCCTGGCGTTCGGTGGCGACGTCAATGCACCGCCGCGCCCGACCAGCCGCGCGCCCGACTGGGGCGCGATCGAAGGGGTACACGATCGGGTACGCGCCATGGTGCATCTGCTGGCGATGAGCCCCGATTTTAACCTGCGCTGAGGAATCGCCTCGCGCGTTCGTGGGAGGGCAGGTCGTTTCCCCCGCGGCCACCCTCAACCTGGCCGGGCGTGCTCCCCCCACGCCCGGCCACCTCCCGCATTGCCAGCTATAACGATTGGCGCCGCTGCGCGCCTGGAGGAGCACATTGTGTCAGTTACCCGCCGTGAATTCTTGATGGGCTGCAGCGCCGCGATCGCGGCGCTGGCAGCCGGCCAGGTCAGCCAGTTGATCTTTGCCGACCAGGTGCGCGCTGCCGGCAGCGACGAGATGCTGGTCGTCGTCTTCCTCCGCGGCGGCTGTGATGGCCTGAGCCTGTTGAGCCCCTACGATGATCCGGCCTATCGCCAGGCCCGGGGTGAGCTGGCGCTGCCGCTCACGGGAGCCAACGCACCGCTGCGTATCGACCCGCGCAACAGCTCCTACAGCACCAGCAGCTTCGGTCTGAATGGCAAAATGCCGCAACTCAAGGAGCTCTACGACGGCGGGCGCCTGGCCCTGGTGCATGCCTGTGGTCTCGATGACGATACGCGCAGCCATTTCGACGCGATGGACTACATCGAGCGCGGCACCCCGGGCAACAAGGCCACGGGGAGCGGCTGGATCACCCGCCATTTGCAGAGCAGTGGTGAGGCGGCGGGGCTGCTGCCGGCGCTGGCGTCCGGGAGTGCAACGCCTGCCTCGCTGCTCGGCTATGGTGGCGCCGTGGCGATGAACAATCCTCGCTCCTTCGGCATCAGCACCTACGGGCGCTACAACCGCGCCGAGGAAGGCTACCCCGTGCTCAAGGTGCTGGAGGGCTTCTACCCCGGCACGGGCGTCAATTCCCTGGATGTAGCCGGGAAGCGGACGATCGAGACGATCAAGGCGATTCGCGCCGCAAATCCCGGCGCCTACACGCCACGCAGCGGGGTCAGCTACCCCACCGGCTCCTTCGGCGACGCCCTGCAGACCGTGGCCCAGGTGGTCAAGCTCGAACAGGGGCTGCGGATCGCCACGGTGGACTTCGGCGGCTGGGACACCCACGAGAGCCAGGCGCAGAGCGATGGCAACGGCTACCTGCCCGATCGGCTCGGCATGCTCTCCCAGGGCCTGTACGCCTTCTACAACGACCTGGTTGACTACCAGGGCCGCCTGACGGTCGTGGTGATGAGTGAGTTTGGCCGTCGCCTGGGGCGCAACGCCAGCAATGGCACCGATCACGGCCATGGCAACGTCATGCTCGTGCTTGGCGGCGCCGTCAACGGCGGGCGGGTCTATGGCGCCTGGCCGGGCCTGCAGGATCTGGACCAGGGGCAGGATCTGCGCATCACTACTGATTTCCGTGTCGTGCTGGGCGAGATCATCACCCGACGTCTGGGCAATCGCAACCTGGGCGCGATCTTCCCTGGCCTGACAGCGCAGATCTACCAGCCCCTCGGCCTCGTCAACGGCGCGGATCCCGGGCCGATCAGCTGGGCCAGCGCCAGTGACCCCCTGGAGATCCAGCAGAGCCCGAACCTGCCGCGGCGCCTGTACCTGCCAATGACCGGCAAGTGCTGACCCCTGGGACGCCTTTGTGGTTCATCCGGCACGTCGTTTGTCATGCTGAGCGTAGCGAAGCATCGTCCGACCCTGATGCGGTAGACCCTTCGCGGAGTGTACCCTGAGCGCAGCCGAAGGGTGTACCCTGCGCGCAGCCGAAGGGTGGGCACTGAAGACCCCTCGCTGCGCTCGGGGTGACGTGTACCCTGCGCGCAGCCGAAGGGTGGACCCTGAGCGCAGCCGAAGGGCTCAGGGAGACATGGAACGTGCCGGATGCACCACTCAGGCGAACGCGGCCAGTTCGCGTGAAAGGCGGTCGAGGTCGCTGGCGGCGAGCGGCTCGCGCAGGCGGGCCACGGCGTCGCGCAGCGTGCTCAGCCGTTCAGCGGTGGGCGCCTCGCCGCACAGATTGAGGGTAGCGCGGAGCACGGCCAGATAGGGGCGAGCGAGATCGCCGGGGGGCAGGGTCTGCTCAATCAGGCCGAAGTCGGTCGCGATCTGGCGCCGGGCGGCCACCCAGTCCACCACGGCGGGCAACTCGGCGGCCATGGCCAGCAGGCGCGTGATACGCTCGACAGCGGCGCCGCGGGCGCTGGTTTCCACGGGCGGGGCAGCGGGCGCTGCTGCGATTGGCGCGGGCATCGTCGCGGGCGGCACCGCCTCGCCGGCGAGCAGCGTCTGGAGACGCGGCAAGCCAGCGAGCAGCATGGCCTCGATCTCGCGGGCGTACTGAAGCCAGGCCCCCATTTGCATGCGAAACGGGTCGGGAATATCCCGGCTGCGCCCGGCGAGCTCACCGAGGGTGGTGACGCTGGCGGTGGGAAAGCTGGTGCGCACCACGCGCGCGACCCCGCGTTCGACGGCGATGAGCAGGCGCGCGTCAGCAACCAGGCCTGCGCTCAGCGAGCGGGCGCTGTGGCCATCAAGATCGAGGCCCAGGGTCAGCAACGCATCGCGCGCCTCGGGCTCGGCCGGGTCGCCGTCGTGGCCCACCACCCCGGCCGATTCGACCCGCCAGCGGTGACCATGGCTGGCCAGGAGCCGGCGCAGCAGGGCAGCAGTCATCGGGGCGCGGCCCGTATCGGCAGCGCCGACAATCACGAGGAGCGGCTCATCCATCGGGCGCCTTCCAGCAGCGTGCGGCAGCGACACGGCTGGATTGTAGAGCGGGAGAACCGGCCTGTCAACCAGGCCTTCTTCAGGAAAATTTGACCTTTTTGCCAGCCTGTGCTATCCTTCCGCCCCGCCAGCGACCCCGACCGTCGCGGCGGTCCGTGTCGCCCCGGAGCGATCGTTGTGACCGCGAGGTCAGTCTTTCCCAGGGGAGCCTCGGGCAGTGTTGCCCGCCGCTCCCGGGGCTATTCCAGCCCCAGCTTGCGCCGATCCGCGTCAGCCGGTCACCCTGGCCACCCGAACGGGCCAGACCGGTTCCCTGGATACGCGCTCACACGGCCAGGTGCCACGAACGCGCCGGCCTGATCCGTGCCGATCACGCAGGGGGTCGCCCCCACGGTAACCAGGAGGTTAAGCCTTGCCCAGTATGCGTTTGTCTCTGCCACGCCGCAGCGCCGACGCCCACCGTGCCATCTTCGTGAACCTGCTCCGGCTGGTGGTGCTCTGCGCCATCGTCCTCACGCTCTTCCTGCCCATCCCCGCCCATGCCGCGCCCAGCCTGATTCTGCCTACCACGCCAGGCGAGGACTGGCGGATCATCCAGGGCTATGGCTGCGGCACCCACAACGGCTGGGATCGCTACTCGCTCGACCTGGCACAGGTCAACGGCCCGACCTACAACGCGCCCATCCGCGCGGCTGCGGGCGGCGAAGTCTGGCACTGGGAGAGTGGCAGCGGGACGCTGATCCTCAATCACGGCGGCAATTTCTTCACCATGTACACCCACCTCGCGCGCGCGGTGACAACGCAGCGCGGCCGCTACTTCGCCGCCGGGGAGACGCTCGGCTTCGCGGGTGACCGCGGCTCGCCGGGGGTGCCCCACCTGCACTTCACCGCCTTCACCGCCCGGCGCGACGGCTGGAGCGGCAAGCAGTCGGTGCCGCTGCGCTTCGCCGAGGGTGTGGATCTGCCCGAGATCGGCGGCTGCAACCAGCACGGCGGGCGGATCGTGCGCGCGGTTGCGAATCGCGCGCCGGAGGTCAGCTTCCGCTCCGAGTTGCAGCCAGGGGGCTGGTACAACAGCGACCAGCGCATCGAGTTTGTCACGGTATGGGGCGGCGGTGGCCTGAGCCAGGCCTGGAACGAGGAACCGGCCGCGGACGCGCCGATGTTCGCGCGGGCGACCGAGGGCTACGCCCAGCTTGCTGAGGCCGGCGAGGGCCTGCACACGCTAAAGGTGCGCGCCTGGGGACCGGACGGCAAACTGACCCTGGCGGAGTTCGGCCCGGTGGGCTACGATGTGAGCCCGCCAGATGCGCCGGCCCCGTTTGGCGAGCTGCGCCTCGCGCCTGGGGAAGCTGCGATCCAGTGGCAGCCGGCCGGCGATGCGCTCTCCGGCATTGCCGGCTACCGCGTCTACATCGGGCCCGACCCGGAGGGCAGCGCGGAGTGGTTCACCGCCGAGCCCGCCGTCAGGACCGAGCCGCTCGCGCCCGGCCAGTACCTGGTGCGTGTGCAGAGCATCGATCGTGCCGGCAACAGCAGCCCCTGGACGACGATCGGGACGCTTGTGATCAACCACAACGAATAGAACGAATGGGTGGTTCGCCTGCGGGATGCTCGTGCACAACGAATGGGTGGTTCGCCTGCGGGGAGCGGGGCGCGCCGCCTCCATCGCCGGGGGCCGGGGGCCTCTCAGGTGGAGGGTTTTTGGCGGATAGCATCCTGATGCGCTGCTTGCCCTCACCCCCCTCCCCCCCTCCCAGGCTGGGAGAGGGGGGGTATGTTGTTGGCGTTGTGGTGCGCCAGCGAAGCTGGCGCACCGCAACGCCAGATTCTGGCCCCCTCCCCTGGTAGGGGAGGGGGTAGGGGGGTGGGGTATGCGGAGCCTGGGGGCGCAACTCCCACAAACCCTCCACCTGAGAGGGGCGGGGGGCCGGAGGACGGCGCCCGGCGCCCAAACCCGAACGGCATATCCCGAGGGCTGTCCTACTCACGCTCCTCCTCGGGCCGCAGCTGCAGCTCGCGCAGAAAGAGCAGGAAGTTGCGGGCCTGGCGCTTGTGCTCATCCGTCAGGCCGTCATAGATGGTCAGGAAGGCGTCGCGCTCGCGGTTCGAGGCGCTGAAATTGTAGGCGTCGCGGCCGGCGGCTTCATTGATCAGGTCAACGGCGGTGGTGCGAAAGACGGCGGCCAGGCCCTCCAGTTCGGTGATGCGCACCCCCGTGGTCCCGGACTCAACACTCGAGATGTAGGAGCCACTGACGCCGATCCGGCTACCCAGATCGGCCTGGGTGAGCCGGTCGCGCATTCGTTTCCGCTTGATGACTTCGCCGATACGCTCGTTCAGAGAAGGCACAGGCTGCTCCTTTCAGGGCCACCATAGCAGCTCAGCGTCGCCCAACCGCGGCCTGCACGACCCGCAGGAGTGCGCGGTGGCGGGGCATCATCTCATAGACCTTGCCCGAGACCCCATCGGTCGCCGATGAGGCCATGCGCAGCGCCAGTTCGGCGGTCTCCTCGGCGGTTGTGCCGAAGATACGCATCACCCGGGGGAAGGCCTTGAGCGCGTCGGCGGCCTGGCCGATCGGCTGCCAGCGGGTGGTCATATCGGTCGGGACGATCCCGGGCGCGAGGACGTTGATCGAGAGGAACTTCTGGTCAGCGTGCTCACGGGCCAGGCCCTCGGTGAGCCGTACAATCCCCGCCTTGGAGGCGCTGTAGGCGCTGAGGTAGCGCTGGGCGCGTTTGTAGCCGCCGCCGGTCACGTTGATAATCTTGCCGTAGCGGCGCTCGATCATATGGGGCAGCACGGCGGTGCAGCCGTAGAGGCAGCCAAGCAGGTTTACCTGGATGACGCGCTCCCACTCCCCGGGCGGCACCTCCACCGTGTAGGCGAAGGGGCCGGAGATCGCGGCATTATTGACCCAGATATCGACCTGACCAAACGCATCGAGCGCGTGGCGCAGCAGGGCATTGACCTGCGCCCGCTCACTCACGTCGCAGGCCAGCCCCGCGCTGACAATGCCCTGGTTGCGCAAGGCCGCGACCGTGCCGGTCACGGCCTCGGCCCGCGACGAGGAGACCACCACCCGGGCCCCGGCGCGCCCATACGTCTCGGCGATCGCCCGCCCGATGCCCCGCGTACTGCCCGTGATCACCGCCACCCGGCCCTGGAGTGAATACTGCCGCTTTGCCATGGTCCTGGCCCCGTCTACAACGCATCAGCCGGCGCCGGACAGGCCGGCGCCAGCCCCGGGGCGATTGTAGCAGATTGTGGGGAGGGTGCAGCAGCATGGGCGCTGGTCAGCGCTATTGTGCGCTAGACCCTGGGCCGTACGATCAGCGTCTCGCCCTGGCGGGCGGCCTTGATCGCGGTGGTGCCGCGCAGCCCTTCCGGCAGCAGGATATGGCGCCGATAGATCCCCGCGCGAATGACCAGTTCATCGCCGCTCAGCGTCAGCCCGATGGCCTCACGGGGCAGGCCGGGCAGATCCAGCGCGGCGCCTGGCTCGGGCGGGCCGCTCAGGCGGACCGGGGGCGCGAGCGGCGCCTCGGGCAGCGGCGAGGCAGCGGCGTAGATCGTCGCGCCGAGGCTGGCCAGCGCCGCATGGCCGGCCGGAGTCGGCCCGGCGGGCATACGCAGCACCGGGCGTCCCGGCCAGACCGCCGCCGCCCTGGCGGCAACATCTTCCTGCTCCTCGACCAGGGGCGCCAGGCCGTCGGTGCGCGGCAGCAGCGGCCCGGCAATGATCGCCTCGACAGCCAGGCCGAAGAGCTGCAGGGCGGGCAGGGCCACCCGGGCCTCATCGAGGCCAACGCGATCGGCGCGTAGCACGTAGCGCACCCGGGCCCTGGTGGGCGCGACCGTCTCGTCGCGGAGCTGTTCGAGGCGCACGCGCGCCTCCTGGAGATTGCTCGTCCACTCCATCGGGAAGGGCAGCAGGCCCACCGGGACGAGGGCGCGCGCCACCGAGGCGCTGGAGCGGCCAGGGCCGCGGTCGAGCCCGAGGAGCAGGCGTACCATCCAGCGGAACATATCGGGCACGCCGAGCGCGCGGAGCAAGGTGTCGGGAGGGCCCGCATCGACACAGACCAGGTCGTAGCCGGCGGCCAGGGTGCGCAGGCTGGCCACCGCGAGGAAGAGATCGGTGCCGGGGATGACCGGCAGTTCATCGCCGGCGATGCGCGATCCGGCGGGCAGGGCCGACCAGATGCGCTCGAGGTCGGCCAGCGGGTCGAGGCACCAGGCGTCGAGGCCGGGCCCCACGGGCTGTGGATTACCACCGGGCGGCACGCCGGCCAGGGTGGAGACAGCGTGCGAAGGACCAATACTGGCGAGCAGGGTGCGACTGCCGCGCGCAGCGGCGGCGGCGGCGGTGGCGGCGGCGGCGAGCGAGGCCACGCCGACTGGACCGGTAAAAATGAGCATGTGCATAGTCATAGTGTAGCATGTTCGGGCTGCCACGGCTCTGTGTGTATCCCCCCACTGCTATAATGGGGGCAGTGGCTGCGGCAGACGAGTCGCGGCTCTGTCGGATGAGAAACCACGCCGCGCTGCGACCTTCTGCGGGTGCTGACGCTCACCTGCGGTTGCCCTGCTGGCGGAGCGCGCGGGAAGGAGTACCAGGAGCATGTCCGAGCCATTCGACGCACAGCCGATTGGCGCGTTCCTCGACGCCCTGGCCTCGCATGCGCCCGCGCCGGGCGGCGGCAGTGCCGCGGCGCTCGCCGGCGCTATGGCCGCGGGGCTGGTGAGTATGGTCTGCGCCTTCACCATCGGCAAGAAGCAGTATGCCGCGATCGAAGACGAAGTGCGGGGCCTCCACGCTCGCGCCGAAGCACTGCGCCAGGAGCTCCAGCAGCTGGCCGCAGCGGATATCGAGGTGTTCGGGCGACTCTCGGCGGCCTACAAGCTGCCGCGCACCACCGACGCCGACGCGGCCACCCGCCAGGCCGCTATCCAGCACGTTACGCGTCAGGCCACCGAGGTGCCGCTACGGGTCGCTCAGGCCGCGGCCAGCATCATCCCGCTCTGCACGGCACTGGCCCCCCGGGTGGGCCGCCTGATCGTCAGTGACATCGGCGTCGCGACGGTGCTGGCCCGCGCCACGGTGCAGAGCGCCATCCTCAACATCGAGATCAACCTGGCCGGTCTGGAGGATCAGCGCTTCGTGCGCGAGACCCGCGCCCAGGTCGAGGATCTGACCATTGGGCTCAGCGAGGAGGCGGAGGGGATCATCGCCATCGTCCGCAACCGTATCAATCAGTAGCCAGCCGGCGGCCGTGGCCGCGTCACAGGCTCCTGCCAGTGAACATGATTGCAACTATCCTGCACGGAAAAGGTCTGGCCGAGACGCTGCGCGCTGCGGCCCGGACCGAGATCGCCACGCTCACCACCGAGCTCGGTCGGGCCCCTGGCCTGGCTGTGATCCAGGTGGAGGGCGACCCTGCCTCCAACCGCTATGTGCGCAGCATCGCGCGCCTGTGCGATGGGGCCGGCGCTCGCTTTCAGCTCGAACTGCTGCCGGCCACAACCTCGCTTGCAACCTTGCTCGCCACGATCGTGCGCCTGAACGCCGACCCGGCGGTGGACGGCATCCTCATCCAGCTGCCTCTGCCCGCCCATCTCGACCCGAATGCGGCGATCATGGCCCTGGACTACCGCAAGGACATCGACGGGGTCCACCCGATCAACGCCGGGCTGCTGGCCCAGGGACGCCCGGCGCTGGTCCCCAATACGCCCGCCGGCGGCATGGCCCTGCTGCGGCACTACGGGGTCGCCCTGCGGGGCGTGCGCGCTGCGGTGGTCGGGCGCAGCGCGATCGTCGGACGCCCGATGGCCCAGTTGCTGACCCTGGCCGATGCCACGGTGACGCTCTGCCACTCGCGCACCACCGACCTCGGCGCCGTCCTGCGCGAGTGCGAGCTCGTCTGCGTCGCCGTGGGCCGCCCGGGGCTGATCACCGCCGAGATGATCCGCCCGGGCGCAACCGTGGTCGACTTCGGCACCAACGTGCGTGAGGATGGCAGCATGGTGGGCGACGTGGATTTCGCCAGCGTTGTCGAGGTGGCCGGCGCGATCACGCCCGTCCCGGGAGGCACCGGGCCGGTGACCAACGCTGTCCTGCTCGGCAATCTGATCAGCGCCGCCAGAGGTCTGCCCTGAGACGCCCATGAAGATCCTCGTCCTCGGCGCCGACGGCGGCGCCCACGCCCTGGTCTGGAAGCTGTTCAACAGCGCCGAGGCCGAGTTGCTGGTGGCGCCCGGCAATGGCGGCGCAACCCAACTGGCGGCCCAGGTCGAGCTCAACCCGAGCGAGGTGGCCGCAGTGGCACACTGGGCCTTTGCCGAAGGCGTGGAGTTGATCGTGCCCGCCGACAGCAGCCCGCTCCACGCCGGCCTGGTGGATGAGGTCGTCGCGATGCAGATCGGGGTGTGCGGGCCGGCCCAGCGCACGACGTTGCTGGAGCGCAGCCGGTGCTTCGCGCGCGCGTTCCTGGAGCGCCATGGCCTGCCGCTGCCGCGGGGGCGGGTCTGCCAGGATCGTGATACCGCCGAGAAGTACCTTGCCGCCCAGCCGCTGCCAGTGGTGATCAGGGCTGACAGCCCCACGGACGGCGAGGCGGTCTACGCCGACCGCTACGCGGCGCTGGAGGCCGTGCGGGCCCACTTTGCCACGGGTACGCCGACGGGCGTGGTGATCGAGGAGCAGGTGCCCGGCGCGACCGTCAGTTTCTCTGCGCTCACCGATGGCAGCACGGCGCTGCCGCTGCTACCCGTCCGCCTCTACGATCAATTGGGGCCCGCGCCGGACAGCCCACGCGCCCCGGGAATGGGCGCGGTGACCGGGAACTCGACCTACGCCCACCGGCTCGGGGCCTACCTGCACAGCCACATCGTGCAGCCGATCATCGCCGCCCTGCAACGTGAGGGCCTGCCCTACTGGGGCTTCCTCGGCGTAGACTGTGTCATCACCGACCAGGGCCCGCGGGTTCGCGGGCTCCGCTGCAGCATGCGCGACATGGAGGCCCAGGCGGTGCTGCCCCGCCTGGAGAGTGACCTGCTGCCGCTGATCGAGGCGGCGATCGCGCGCCGCCTCGCCAGCGCGCCGCCGCCGGTCTGGCGCGATGAGGCCAGCGTGGCGCTGGCCCTGGTAGCGCAGGGCTATCCGCACCACTTCCCGGTCGGCGCCACGGTGAGCGGCCTCACCGACCTCGATCCCGGGGTGCTGGTCTTCCACGACCAGACCAGCAACCCCGGCGGGCTGCGCTACAGCCCCACGACACGGGGCGGGCTGGCCGCACTGCTGCGCGGCGGCCCTGGGGCCAGCGGCGTGACCGTGAGCGGGGGCCACGTGGTCACTATCGTGGCGCTCGGGGCGACGCTGGCCGGCGCCAGGGGACGCGCGCTGCTCAACGCGGAGCGCGTGCACTTCCCCGGGCGCAGCTACCGCGAGGATGTCGGCGCCCACGAGTTCAGATAGGGGACCGTCCCACCCGCGCTCCCGGGAGAAATGTGAACACATAGGTACGTGTTCACATTTCTCCCGGGAGCGCGGGCATCTTGCCCGCGGAGACGCGACGAGGGCGGGACGCCCTCGCTCCCAGGCGCGTGTATTACCCCGGGAGTTACACACATAGGCAGTGTTGCATTTCGTAGATGCCTGTGCTAGATTAGGCACTTCTTCACCCGCCCAATTGAAGCAGAGGTGAGTGCGCATGCCTATCGCGATGATCGTCCACGGCGGCGCCTGGGCCATTCCCGACGACCAGGTGGAGCCACATCTTGCTGGTTGCCGCGCGGCCCTGGCCAGCGGCTGGTCCATCCTGGCGGCCGGCGGCTCAGCGCTTGATGCCTGCGAAGCCGCAGTGCGCCTGATGGAGGATGACCCGATCTTCGATGCCGGCACCGGCTCGCATCTGACTGCCGCGGGCGCCGTTGAACTGGACGCCGCGATCATGGACGGGCGGACGCTGGGCTACGGGGCGGTGGCCAACCTGCGCCGGGTGCGCAATCCGATCAGCCTGGCTCGCAAGCTGCTCACGGGTGCGGGCACCTTCCTGGTCGGCGAGGGCGCCGAGGCCTACGCCGTAGCCCAGGGCCTGCCGCTCTGCGAGAACGACACGTTGATCGTGGAGCGCGAGCGCGCACTCTGGGAGCAGTGGCGCGCCACGCACGCCGCGGGTGCCGAGCAGGCAGTAGGCGGGCAGGATACCGTTGGCGCGATCGCCCTCGACCAGGCGGGCAACCTGGTGGCTGCCAACTCGACAGGCGGCACGCCGTTCAAACTGCCCGGGCGCATCGGCGACACGCCGCTGATCGGCTGCGGGCTCTATGCCGATGCGCAGGTTGGCGGTGCGGTCTGCACTGGCTGGGGCGAGTCGATCGTGCGCCTCGCGCTGGCACGGCGCATCGTCGATATGCTCGAGCGTGGTCTGCCGCCCCAGGTCGCCGCCGAGACCGCGATGCGCATCCTCGCCCGCCGTGTCGCTGGCGGCAGCGGCGGCTGTATCGTCCTCACCCCCGATGGGCGCATTGGCCTGGCCTGGAACACCCGGCACATGGCCTACGCCTACCGGAGCGAGGCGGGCGAGGATGCGTCGGGGATCTAGGCATACTTAATACAATCTTAACACAAGCTAGCCGGGGAGTTAATCTGATCCCGTTAAGATGCTCTTGCCGGCCTGATGGTGACGATGGCGCCCATGGTGCTGGCTCTGTGCGTGGGCCGTTTCACCCTGCATTGCAGACTCCCCCTGCGCCTGATCCGGCGTGTCCTGGTGTCCGGAAGCGGCACACTCGTCTGGTGTGCCCCTGCACAGAGGAGACTGTATGTTTGCACGTGTTCGCACCGTATCGGCCCTGATCGTGCTCGGGCTACTGCTGCCCATCCTCGCCGCCTGCGGCGGCGGCGCTGCCGCCCCGACGACTGCGCCCGTCGCCCAGGCCACAGATGTACCGGCGCCGACCGCTGCACCCGCGGCCACCGCGGCGCCCACGGCCACCACGGCGCCCACTACTGCTCCTGCGCCGACCAGTGCTCCCACCACAGGCGGGGCCAGCGGCCTGATCGAACTGCCGGCGGTAGACCCGGCGACGGTGACCGGCAACATCATCATCGCCGGCTCGTCGACCGTCTTCCCGCTCACCGAGCGCATGGCCGAGCTGTTCAAGGAGGATGGCTACAAGGGCCAGATCACCATCGACAGCATCGGCACCGGCGCCGGCTTCGAGCGCTTCTGCACCGCCGCCGAGACCGACATCTCCAACGCCTCACGGCCGATCAACGACAAGGAGAAGGCCGCCTGCGAGGCGGCTGGCCGCCCGGCCGTCGAGTTCCGTGTCGGCACCGACGCCCTGGCCATCGTTGTCAGCCGCGAGAACGACTTCGTCGAGGACCTGACCGAAGAGCAGGTCGCCAACATCTTCTCCGGCAAGGCCAAGAACTGGAGCGACGTTGACCCCAGCTTCCCCAACCAGCCCATCCAGCTCTTCAGCCCCGGCACCGACTCGGGCACCTTCGACTACTTCGTCGAGCACTTCTTCAAGAAGGACCCTGCGCCCATCCTCGGCGCCAACCCGCAGTTGAGCGAGGACGACAACGTGCTGGTCGCCGGCGTTGAGGGCTCGCCCTACGCCATCGGCTACTTCGGCTACGCCTACTATGCCGAGAACACCAGCCGGCTGCGCATCCTCAACATCAACGGCGTGGAGCCGACCGAAGCCACCGTCGAGGACGGCAGCTACCCGCTCGCCCGCCCGCTGTTCATCTACTCCGCCAAGGAGATCATGGACGCCAAGCCCCAGGTCGCCGCCTTCATCAATTACTACCTCACCTTCGTCAACGAAGAGGTGCTCGACGTCGGCTACTTCCCCCCATCCGCCGCCGCCAGCAATACCGCCCGCCAGAACTGGCTCGACGCCCAGTAACCTCTTGTTGCGCTTCCGCGTCGCGCTGCGGTGCTCCCCGCCGCAGCGCGACGCGCCCATACCAATATCAAGTATTGTTGATGTATTTTTTCGCTATAATGATCGTCAGCACCAGACCTGAAGCAGCGGCACGAGGAGAAGACTATGGCGGACCAGGCACGGGTGAGCGCTGAGCAGCGCGCGGTGCTGGCCGACAGTACCACCCGAACGGTTGACCTGCATAAGCGCACGCGCATCGGCGAGAGTATCATCCAGACCACATTGTTCATCTGCGGCTTCGTATCGATCTTCACGACGATCGGCATTGTCTATGTGCTGTTCCAGGAGTCGTTCTCGTTCTTCGCTGACCCTGCGGTAACCCTGGTTGAGTTCTTCACCAACACCGTCTGGCAGCCGCAGATCAGCCAGTTCGGCGTCCTGCCGCTGGTCAATGCAACCCTGGTGACCAGCTTGATCGCGATGTTTGTGGCCGTGCCGCTGGGGCTTGGCACCGCGATCTACCTGAGCGAGTATGCATCGGATCGCGCGCGGGCCATCCTCAAGCCAGTGGTCGAGTTGCTTGCGGGCATCCCGACCGTCGTCTATGGGTTCTTCGCTCTCACCTTCGTCACACCCATCCTGCGTGGCATCTTCGGCCGCGACGTGGTCTCAGTCTACAACATGCTCTCAGCCGGCCTGGTGGTAGGCGTGCTGATCACGCCAGTGATCGCAACGCTCAGCGAGGATGCACTGAGCGCTGTGCCCCGTAGTCTGCGCCAGGCCAGCTTTGGCCTCGGCGCGACGAAGTGGGAGACCGCGATCAAGATCGTTGTGCCGGCGGCCCTCTCAGGCATCCTCGCCGGCTCAATCGTGGCAATGTCACGCGCCGTGGGTGAGACGATGGTGGTGGCAATGGCCGCCGGCGCTAGCCCGAACTTTACCTGGAACGTCTTCGAGCCCGCCGAGACGATGACCGGCCACATCGCGCGCATCTCCGGGGGTGACCTGAGCTACGGCAGCATCGACTACCGCTCGATCTTCGCCATCGGCCTGGTGCTGTTCTTCATCACCCTGGCGCTCAACATTGCCAGCCGGCAGGTCATTCGCCGCTTCCGGGAGGTATACGAATAATGCGCGTCGATCCAGGCACCGGCCCCGAGCGCTCGACCGGGCAACTGCCCCAGGGCACAGCCGTTCAGGCGAACGTAGCAAGCCGCCAGCGTCGCGGCAAGGTCTGGCAGACCTTGATGCTCATCAGCACGATTATCGGGATTGTCGTGCTGATCATGCTGGGCTTCAACATTGTCAATGATGCCTTCGGCGGCATCGCGGTCCAGGAGGTGGTTGAGGTTGAGACGCTGACCGGCGGCCCGCAACTCGATGAGCTCGGCCAGGCGGAACTGATTGCCATCCTGGAGGCGAACCTGCGCTCGCGCGTGCTGCGCAACCTGGAAAAAGAGCAGCCGCTGACCGAGCGCAGCGAGGAGGATCTGCGCGAGCTGATCCTCGCCGAGATCGTCAAGCCCGAGGTGGTTGACATCTATCCGCTCAGTGAGTTCCTCTTCAACCGGGCGGCAATCAAAGCCGAGCTGGCCGAGCGCTTCCCCCGCGCCGAACTGCAGTTCAAGAGCTGGCTCAACTGGAACTTCATTGTCAGCCCGATGTCGAGCGACCCGCTGCAGGCAGGCATCCGGACCGCCATCCTGGGCACCCTCTGGCTGCTCTTCCTGACCATGCTGATCGCCTTCCCGCTCGGCGTGGGCGCCGCGATCTATCTGGAGGAGTACAAGGGCGACAAGCCCTTCGATGAGCGCAACCCGGTGGGTCGCGCCGTCAACCAGTTTATCCAGCGTGCTGCGGGACTGATCGAGACCAATATCTACAACCTGTCCGGCGTACCCTCGATCATCTATGGCATCCTCGGTCTGGCGATCTTTGTGCGCGCGCTTGAGGCGATCACCAGTGGCAGCATCTTTGCCGGCGGTGATACTACCGCCAACGGGCGCACGATCATCTCGGCCGCGCTGACCATGGCCCTGCTGATCCTGCCGGTTGTGATCATCTCTTCGCAGGAGGCCATCCGCGCGGTGCCTGGCTCGCTACGCCAGGCCAGCTACGGTCTGGGCGCCACCAAGTGGCAGACCGTCTGGAACGTTGTGCTGCCCAATGCGCTGCCTGGCATTCTCACCGGCACCATCCTGGCGATCTCGCGCGCGATCGGTGAGACCGCGCCACTGATCGTCATCGGCGCCTCGACCTTCATCGTCACTGACCCGGAGAATATCTTCTCCAAGTTCACGGTGCTGCCGATCCAGATCTACAACTGGACGGCTCGCCCGCAGGAGGCGTTCCGCGCAATCGCCGCGGCGGCGATCATCGTGCTGCTGATCATTCTGGTGACGCTAAACGCAGCGGCGATCACGCTGCGCAACTATCTCCGCGCAAAGAGGGTGAGCTAGATGAGCATCCAGGAGAATAAGTACGCGATCGAGGCCCGCAACATGGACATCTACTACGGGGCCTTCCGCGCGGTGAAGGGTGTCAGCTTTGGCATCGAGAAGAACAAGATCACCGCGCTGATCGGCCCCTCGGGCTGTGGCAAGTCCACCGTGTTACGCTCGTTCAACCGGATGAACGACCTGATCCCCGGGGCACGCACCGATGGCGAGGTGCTCTACCACGGCAAAAACCTCTACGACCACGATGTTGACCCGGTGCAGGTGCGCCGCAGCATCGGTATGGTCTTCCAGAAGCCTAATCCCTTCCCCAAGAGCATCTACGACAATATCGCCTATGGCCCACGCATCAATGGCTGGAAGGGGACGAAGGCCGAGATGGACGAACTGGTGGAGCGCTCGCTCCGTGGTGCGGCACTCTGGGATGAGGTCAAGGACGACCTCAAGAAGAGCGGGCTGGCGATCTCCGGTGGGCAGCAGCAGCGCCTCTGCATCGCCCGGGCGCTTGCCGTTGAGCCCGACATCATCCTGATGGACGAGCCCTGCTCGGCGCTCGACCCGATCTCGACGCTGAAGATCGAGGAGTTGATGTTCGAGCTGCGCCCGCGCTATACGATCATTATCGTGACCCACAATATGCAACAGGCGGCGCGCGCCTCCGACTACACCGCCTTCTTCCTGATGGACAAGGAGGATCGGGCCGGCGAGCTGATCGAGTACGACAATACCGAGAAGATCTTCCAGAACCCCAGCGACGAACGGACCGAGCAGTATATCTCGGGCCGCTTTGGCTAAATAGCTCCCAGGGGAAGCGGATCTTCTTCTGTCCCACCGCATCCATCACTATCGTTGTTGCACTGGCGATATTTGCCGGCAAAGCCGGCAAATATCGCCAGTGCAACAACCACTTTTTCAAATCGCCGAAGTAGTACTAGAGCGCCGCGGCCAGAACCGCTGCTGTCACCGCATGGTGCCGATAGGGCGGCGGTGTGCGCTGGGGATAGGTGCGATTGCTGAGCATCACCAGGGCCAGGCCACGGGCCGGCACGCCCACCAGTGCCGGCCCGGTGAAGCCGGTATGGCCGAAGCTACCCGCGGGCGCCGCGCCCATGAAGTTCGCGCGGTCAAGCATCCAGCCCAGCCCGCTGCGCACCGGCGCCCCGCTCGCCGATGGCAGCCCGGCGGTGTAGTCACGCAGCGCCGCCGCCACGGTGGCCTCGCGCAAGAGCTGCCGCCCGGCCCACGCGCCTCCCTGTAGCCACAGACGCAGCAGACGCTCCAGGTCGGCCGCCGTGCTGAACAGCCCCGCGTGGCCCGCCACCCCGCCGAGCGCATAGGCGCTCTCGTCGTGCACCACCCCATGGACCAGGCCGCGCCACGTGTCGATCTCCGTCGGCGGGATACGATCACGCAGCGCCGCCGCCGGGCAGAAGCCGGTCTCCGCCATGCCCAGGGGCGCCAGCACCAGTTCGCTGATCGCAGCGTCAAGGGGCATGCCCGCCACGGTGGCCACCAGGTCACCCAGCAGCAGGCTATTGATGTTGGTGTACGCCACCACGCTGCCGGGCGCGTGCTGTGGCTCGGCGCCGTACACGGCCGCTCTGATCCCCGCCGGGCCACGCTCGCGCAGCACCGCGAGGCGCAGCGCGAGCCCCGAGCTGTGGGTGAGCACCTGGCGGACCGTCACCGCCCCGGCGCGCAGGCCCGGCAGGTAGCGCCGCAGGGGCGCAGCGAGGTCGAGCAGGCGCTCGTCGGCGAGGCGCAGCGCCGCAGTGGCCGTGAACACCTTGGTGAGCGAGGCAATGTCGAACAGGTCGCTGCCGGTCAGTGGACGCGAGCCCGGGTCGGCATACATGGTGGTGCCATAGGCGGCGTGGTGGCGGATGACACCATGCTGGGCGATCAGCACCACCGCCCCGGGGAAGATCCGCCCGGCGATGGCGTCGCCGATCAGCGCGTCGATCTCGTGCATAGGGGGCGGCATCCAATACGTCGGCCCGACGAGCGCAACCCGGCGCGGATCATCCCTGGCGCACAAAGACCCCGCGGCGCACGGCGATCTCAAGCACCCAGAGGCCAAGCGCAAGGCCGATCAGCCATGGCCAGAGCCCTTCGCTGGCCGGATCGGCGCCCGGGGTTGGTACACCGGGCTGGGGTGGCGCGCTGCGCAGCGTACCGCCGGTGGTCGCCGCGATCGTCGCCAGCAGCGCCTGGCCCTGGGCCGGGTCGCCCGGCTGGCGGTACTCCGCGGGGATGGGCTGCACGTAGCCCACATCACGCTGCTGGAGCCCGCCGTCGCGCAGCAACACCACCGAGACGACATAGGCCCCCGGCGTGGGGAGCACGAGCTCCTGAGCGTAGCGCCCGGGGGCAGTCTGGCGCACGTCGAAGCTGCGCTGCTCGCCGGTCGGCAGCGTGATCCGCGCATTCACGGTCGCCAGGTCGAGCGGCGCCCCACCCGGCTGCAGCGCGTCGACCACCAGGCGCGCACCGCCGGGCCGCGGTTCGACGCGCACCTGGAGCGGCCCGCTGTCGGGCTCGGGCAGCGTGTAGCGCACCAGCTGGGCCCAGAAGCGCTCAAACCCGGCCCAGCGGGTCCACGCCGCGGCCCATGGCGCGCCAGCTGTTGGCGTCCAGGCGGCCGCGCGCCCCAGGCCGTACTGCCATGTCGCAAGCAACGGATCATCCTCGGGCGCGCGCAGCACCACTTCGGCGGCGTCGCGAGCAGTGGTGGCCACGTAGCCGCTGAGCTCGGGCAGTTCGGCGGGCGCGAAGTCACGCACGATCGGGTGGGGCAGGCTCAGGCTGGGCTGCAGTTCACCCTCGACTGAGGGGGTGGCCCGCGCGATCTCACTCTCGAGTAATGTCAACCGGGGGATGTCTTCGGGCTGGTCGGCGTAATAGTAGCGCCCACCCCCCCAACGGGCCAGCTGGTCGAGCAGCAGCGTATCCGAGTCTTCGCCGATGGCGATGGTCGAAAGAGTGATCTCCTGGGTGCGGGCCGTCTCGACCAATCGCTGATAGGTGGCGAGATTGTTGCTAAAGCTGCGGCCATCGGTGAGCAGCACGGCGTGGCGCACGCCGGTTGGCTGCTCGGCAAGCGCCGGCAGACCGGTGGCCAGCGCCAGTTCAATGTCGGTGCCGCCGCCGCTGGGCAGTTCCATGATCGCCTGCTGGATGGCCGCGAGGCTGGCGCCCTCGCCGACCGGCTGGAAGGGCACCACCCAGAGCTGCCCCGTGTCGAAGGCCAGGATGCCAATGCGGTCCTCGGGCTTGAGGCTGTCGCTGGCCAGGATGGCGGCCTCTTTGGCCATGTCGAACTTGCTCACGCCGAAGGCGGCGGTCATACTTGCCGAGCGATCCACGATCAGCAGCAGGGCGATCTCGGTGCGCTGCGGGCGCGGCGGCGGCTCCATGGTCACCGGGAGCACGTCCTCCAGCGGGGTGTCCTTGTAGGCGCCAAGCGTGAAGGAGTTGCGCCCGCCCACCGCGACGAGGCCGCGCCCCTCGCTACGCACAAACTCGCGCACACCCGCCATCTGGTCGAGGCTCAGCGCAGTTGCCGGCACATCGATCAGCACCATGCCGTCGTAGCTGGCCAGCTCCGAGAGGCGGGTCGGCAACTCGGCGGGCGTAATCCGGCGGGTCGTGACGCCCTGGCGTTGCAGGGCATCGCCCAGCAGCGCCGCCTCGTCGTCGCCCGCGGCGACCAGCAGCACTTGCGGCGGCGGATTGACGACCGCCGTGGCCGCGCCGCGATTGTTCGCGCCGAAGGTGTCACCTGCCGCCACCTCCAGTTCGGCCCGCAGGCGCACCACGCCCGGCGCGGCGGCCGTGTGCCGGAAGGTGAAGAGCTCGTCGCCGGGCTCCATGGTCACCTGCTCGTCACCCAGCAGCTGTTCGCCCTCCCAGAGTCGCAAGCGGCCCACAAGCGGGGTGGCGTCCCCAGGCGCAGGGGTGGAGCGCACAGCGATGGTGATCGGGAACTCCTCGCCGACACGCAGGCTGGCTGGCGCGTTCAGGCCGGTGATCGCCACCTCAGGCGCCGTACGCGGCGCAACCGGCACCACATCGACCGTCACGCCGGCCTCGGCGGCCAGTTGTGCCTCCAGCAGCGCATCATCACCGGTGGCGAGGCCATCGGAGAGCAGCACCACCCGGCCGCCGCCGGGCAATAACGCCCGGGCCGCGCGCAGGCCGGCCGCGAGATCGCTGCCCCCCGGGTCAGGCGCCAGGGGAGCGCGATCGGCGCCGTCGGCCGTCTGGGGACCGCTCACGACATCTGCGCCGAAGTAGAGCACCCGGGCGCCGCCTGCGTCACGGGCGATGGCCGCCGCCTGCGCGCGCAGCGTCGCCCGGGTGGGCTCCGCCAGGCTATCGGACTGATCGACCAGCACCACGAGCGGGCCGGACGGTGGCGGGGCCGCGCCGATCAGCGGATCGGCCAGGGCCAGCACCAGGGTTGCCACGGCCAGCAAGCGCAGCGCCAGCGCCGCCAGCGGAACGCGCACCCCGCGCCAGCGCCAGAGGAGCACAAACGCCGGCAAGAGCAGCAAGAGCCAGAGCAGCTGTGGGTTGCGAACGATCATCCTGCTCAGCCCTCGGCCAGCCCCGGCGCGCGTCTGCCGTGCACGTAGAACCATTCACCGAGCATGACCAGGAGCGCGACGGCCGCCAGCCACGGCCAGAGAGGCCGGTTGGCCGCGCCCTCGGTGCCGCTCAGCGCTGGCGGCGCGACCGGCCCGGGCAGGCTCTGCGGCCGCAGATCCGACTCGAAGGCAGCTCCGGCGTTGACCGCGATACGTCCCTCGTAGAGCAGGCGAGCACCCGCCCGTTCCGCGAGCGTGTAGATCCCGGGCTGGCCAGGGTTGAAGCGCGCAGGAGCGCCGGGTGTCACGGCGATGCGCGTTATGGCGCCGTCGGGCGCCGTCAGTTCCAGGGTCGTCGCCCGTGGATCGGGCCGTAACTCGACCACCGCGCCAGCTAGCAGCGCGGCCGGCGGCGCCGGTGGGGTCAGTTCACGCACGGTCCGCGCCACGAGCAGTGGGAAAGCGAGGCGGGTCGTCAGGTTGCTCTGGGCAAGATCGAAGCTCCAGACCGCGATCGTGCTCGTCTCGCTCCGCCAACTGGCGATCAGCGGCTGGTCGCCCCGGGCCAGCAGCAGCGCCGCTCGCTCGGGTGGCGCCAGGTCGGGGGCGGCGCCGAACTCGACGGTATTCAGGCTCACCCCATCGAAGAGTGCGCTGCCTGCGGGACTGACGCTGAGCGCCGGCTCAGCCGGCGTACGCGGGGTCGCGCTCACGCTCAGCAGGGGAGAGCCAGCGGGTGGATGCACCACCAGCACGCCGCCAGCGGGCCAGGCCGGCGGCAGAACGCCATCGAAGACCGTCAGGTCGGCGGTTGAGCCGCGATAGTCTGCCGGGCTCACCAGTTCAAGGTCGAGGCCCGGAACGGCGCGCAGGGCGCGCTCCAGCGCCGTGGGCTGCGCGGCCACGAGCAGGGCGCGCACGGGGCGGTTCTGGACGAGACTGAGGGCGACCACGTCATCAGCCGGCAGGGCGTCCTCGCCATCGAGCTCGGCGCGGAGCAACGTCATTCCCCTGGGCACCGTCCAGGTCAGTTCAACTTCGCCGTCGGGCTGCAGGTTCACGGCACGGCTATCGAGCACGCGCTCATCGCCGGCGAGGCGCACGACGGTGCGCAGAGGCTGGCTGCCATAGTTTGCCACGCGGGCATAGACGTGGACAGGGCCATTCCCTGCGCGGGGGCGGGCCGCGAGGGTGAGCAGGGCGCGATTATCGAGCGGGCCGCCCAGGCTCTCCCACGCGATCGGCACGACCACCGGGCGCCCGCCGAGCTCGGCAGCCAGGGTGGGGAGCGCGGCGTCGGTCAGCACCACGATCTGGCCACCGGCACGGCCCTGCAGCGCCGTCTCGGCCAGGGTCAGCGCACCGGCCATGTCGCTGCCGGCGCCGGACGCGCTGAGACCGGCGAGCGCAGCCGCGAGCCGGGCGGCGCCCTCGGGTCCAGCGGCATCGAGCAGCCGGGCCTGGGGGCCGGCGGTGATCAGCGTCGTGCTGCCGCGCGCGCCCACGCTGCCGATGAGCGTGCGGGCGCGGGCGCGGGCAGCATCGAGGCGAGAGCCGCTGAAACCGGGGGCAGGGGCCGCCATACTGGCGGAGGTATCGATCACCAGGGCCAGGTGGCGCTCGGCGCCGAAGCTGGCCAGGCTCCACTGGGGGCGAGCCAGAGCGAAGCCGAGCAGCGCCGCGGCGAGCAGATGCAACAGCAGCAGCAGGGTCAGCGGGGGGCGGCGCCGGCGCCGGGCTGCGCGCTGCTGTGGCAACTGCTGCCAGAGTAAGAGCGAGGGCACCACGACCCGCCGCCGGCGCTCGCGCAGCATATGCAAGACGATGATCACCGGCAGCGCCAGCAGTGCCAGCAAGCCCAGCGGGGCGAGGATGCTCATTGTTCAGCCCGGATATCCCATGCAACCACGATGCAGGCTCCGATCACGACAACAGGCGGCGCGCGCGCAGGTAGGGGATCACCTGCTGCTCAAGGGGCCAGTCGCTCATCACCGCCGCATAGCCAATACCGCGCCGGGCGCAGAGCCGGGCGACCGCCTCGCGCCAGCTGTGGACATGGCGCTGGTAGGCGCGCAGCGTCTCATCGTCGAGGGTAAGCAGCAGGCGCTGGCCGGTCTCGCTATCCTCCAGCTCCAGCGGGCCGCGCAGGGTTGGCGCGAGCTCGTGGCGGTCGAGCAGGTGGAGCACCAGGGTCTGCCAGCGTGGTGGCGCCAGCGCGCGCAACCCCTGCTCCAGACTATCGGGGGCCAGCAGGTCGGTGCAGACGACGAGCATCCCGCCCTGGGGATGCAAGCGCCCATAGCGTTCGAGCACGGCGCCGAGGCGCGTCTCCGGCTGGGGCGTGATCGCCTCGACGAAGCGCAGCATCTCGATCACGCGCGCCTTGCCCTGAGCGGGGCCAAAGGGACGGAGCGCCGCGGGGCCGAAGGGGACAATGTGCAGGCGGTCGCTATGGGCCAGGGCCAGGTAGCCCAGGGCGCCCACGAGTTGCTGGGCCAGGCGCAGGCGCGACGGGCTGCCCAGCGTCATGCTGCGTGAGGCATCGATCAGCAGATGGACGTTGACATCCTGCTCGGCCTCACCGAGCTTGACCAGCACCTGGTTCTGGCGCGCATAGGCATTCCAGTCGACATAGCGCACATCGTCGCCGCTTGAATAGGGCCGGTGCTCGCTGAAGATCGTAGCCGGCAGCCGTCGCTGGCTAGGATGTTCGCCGCTGGCCGGGTTGCCACGCAGCGTACGCTGCGCCTGGAGACTCATACGCTCGATGCGCCGCAAAAAGGCCTCGTCGAAGAGCGGGCCGGCGGGCCGGTTCACGCCCGCGACCCGCCAGAGCCGCCGGGGGCGGTCTGGCCGGTTACGGCGAAAAATAGTCCTGAACCACATCACGCAGATCCGCAGGAATACGCAGCGGGTCGTCACCGATCGACACCCGCTCGTTGCTCTGGCTACCACGGGTGAAGCTGCCCGTGCCCGCTGTGCCGCCCTCCGGCGCCGACGCTTGCTCAGCATTGCCAGCGCCAGGGACCGTGCTGCCACCATCGCTGGCCAGTTCAAGGGGGACACCATCGACGCCGAGGCGCTGGCTGGCCCGTTCGCGCTGATCGCCCGGCAGGCTGCCCTGGCCCGCGCCACTGGCACCCTGGCCAGCGCTCTGCCCATGGGGCGCGCCGGGCGCCTGGTCGCTGGCCTGGCTCTGGCCAAACTGCTCGACGAGGCTGGCAAGATCCTCCAGCGCCGCGGCCGCCTGCCCACCACCGGCCGCAAGGCCGTCAGCGCTCTGGTTGAGCTGTTCGGCAAGGCCGGGGCTGGTTGGCGCGATCTGGCGGGCGGCCTCGCGCAGCGCCTGGCCGAGGTCATTGCGGGCCTGGGGCGAGAGTTGCCCGACCTGGTCGGCCAGTTCGCGCAACTGGCGGGCGGCCTCGCCTGGCCGGCCCTGGTCGAGCGCCTCGGCGGCCGGCCGGGTCACACTCTGGTCGCGCAGCGCGTCGGCCAGGGCCGCGGCAGCGGCAGGGTCAGCAGCGACCGGGGCGAGCCCTTCGCCGCCGGCTGCGAGCTCCTGCTGGACGGGAGGGGGCGGCGCGAAAGGTTCCGGCGGAACGCGCTCGGCCGGATCGGGGACGCGGGCCAGCGGCGGCAGCGGCTCGGGCAAAGCGCCGGCACGGCGAGGCGCGATGTCGGCCAGCGCGGCCAGCCCGGTGAGCAGCACGGCAAGGCAGAGCACCAGCGCCAACTCAGACCAGGGGAAGCGCTGGCGCGCGGCGACCTGGCGGCGGATCTGGGCCAGCGAGCGGCGGGCCTGGTCATACAGATAGAGGCCGACGCCCTCGGCCTGCGGCCCGAGCTCGAGGGCGGTGGTCAGCTGCTCATTGAGCGTGAAGCGACGATCGAGCCGCCTGGCCACCTCCGGGGCGCGGAGCCGGGGGCGCAGGACGAGCAGCGCGCCAAGGGCAATGCAGGCCAGCGCCCCTGCGCCAACCAGCGTCCAGCGCAGCGGCTGGCCGGTGAGCAGGTGGGCACCAAGGGCGAGGCAGACCAGGGAGAGCGCGAGGGCGCTCGCACGGAGCAGGATGCGCACACCGCGGCGCGCCCAGCGATCGCTGGCGAGTCGATCGAGCTGCAGTTGCAGAGAGTGTCGCACCCTGTCAGTATACCTGCAGGGCTTTGGCGCCGTCAACGCGAGGATGGCGTAGTAAACGAATCGTCATCCGCGCGCGGTCAGCAGGCTAAAGACGACGACCCGGTAGCGCCACTGGGCGCGCAGGCGCAGGCCGGCGCTGGCGAAGGCGTGGTTCACCTGGGCGAGCGCTGGCAGGGCGACCCCGCCCAGGCTGAGGAAGGACTGCAGGGCGCGCCCGGATGCGCTCTCATCACGGACGAGGTGCATCATCACCACGCGGCCGCTGGGGGCGAGCACACGCCGCAACTCACGGAGGGCGCCAGCGCTATCGCCGATCTCATTGAGCGAGCCGCCCATGGCCAGCGCCGTGGCGGCGCCAGGGGCGAAGGGCAGCGCCTGGGCGCGGGCGCGCACAAAGCTGATGCGCAGCTGCTCGGCGCGGGCATAGCTGCGGGCCTGGCGCAGCATGGGCATAGCCAGATCAACAGCGATGACATGGCCGGGGGCATTGTGGCGGGCCCGTTCGAGGGCGCGGGCGTAGAGCCCATTGGAGCAGGCCACATCAACGATCAGGCCGCCGCGTTCGGGCGCAGCCAGGCCGGTGATCAGCGGCAATTCGCGCTCATAGCCGAACGGCTCGCCGGTGAGCGTGGACAGCGCGCGGGGCCGCCAGGTCCGCTCATAGGCCCAGGCAGCGGGCGGAAACACATTGACCGCCTGCGCCAGGCTGGTGGGGAGGCCGAGCGGGCCGAGCAGATCGAGCACCCCATCGACGATCGGATAGCGGGTGGAGCAGGCGGGGCAGCGCACCTGCCCGGCAACGAGCGCGCCGTCCAGTTGCTCTTGCGCTCCCGGCTCAAGCACGAGAGAGGTAGCGGGATCGTGGGGGCAGGTGAGCCAGTCGAGGGCCTCACGGTACATCAGACACCTGGGTGGGCAAAGCTCAGAGGCGATCGGGCTGATAGATGAGTTCAGGCACATTGATCCCGTGCTCGAGCTGCGGTTCGACCAGTTCGTCGCGCTCGATCATCTCCAGGAAGCGATCGAGCAGAACGGGATCCCACTCGCGGCCACGGCCCTCGCGGAGGCGGCGCAGAGCCTCCTCACGGCCGAGCGACTTGCGGTAGGGTCGGTCGGTCATCATCGCATCGTAGGCATCGACGATCGCAACGATCCGGGCGCCGATCGGGATGGCCTCGCCCTTGAGCCCATGGGGGTAGCCGCTGCCGTCCCAGCGTTCGTGATGATGGCGGATGATCGGGCAGACATCGGGGGCGAAGCGCATCTGCGCGACGATGCGGGCCCCATTCTCCGGATGCAGCTTGATCTGCGCATACTCCTCCGGGGTGAGGCTGCCAGGCTTACGCAGGATCGCATCATCGATCGAGATCTTGCCGATATCGTGGAGCAGGCCACCGAAGCGGATGGCAACCACCTGGCTGGCGCTCAGGCCGATCGCCTGGGCGAGTTGCTCGCTATAGGTCGACAGCCGGCGCAGGTGACCTTCGGTGTAGGTATCTTTCGCCTCTACGGCGAGGGCCAGCATAAAGATCACACTCTCGGTGCGTTCCAGCTGGTCGGTCAGGCGTTTAATGCGCAGTTGCGAGCGCAGACGTGCCCGCAGCAGGCTCTGATCAAACGGCTTGGTCAGAAAATCATCGGCGCCGACTTCCAGGCCGCGCTGGCGGTGCTCGCGGTCATCGAGGCCGGTGATCATGGTGACGGGGATCAGGGCCGTGGCCTCATTATCTTTCAGGCGTTTGCAGACCGCAAAGCCATCGAGCATGGGCATGGTAACGTCGAGCAAGATCAGGTCAGGGGCCTCACGCTCGACCAGTTCCAGCGCTTCCAGACCGTTGGCGGCTGTGATGGGCAGGTAGCCATCGCGCCGGAGAATACGCACCAGGAGGTCGAGGATGGCTGGATCGTCGTCAACTACAAGGATCTTGGCCGACACGTCGCTACCTTTCTGGCTTGCCGTTCCAGCCGTGCAGGCAAGAGATGGCAGGCACCGCACAAGGGTTGCATGGCTGAATCGTCGCGGCGCACGCAGTGGTGCTCGCTAGACGTAGCATACAGCACGCCTGGCTCCGTAGTATATCACACGGGCACACAAGCGGCGTCAAAAGTCAAAATGGCGTTAACAGGACGGGGGTGGTGGTGTGAGCTGGAGCAGCGGCGGGTTGGCGCTGGTCCCGCTGCAGAGCGCGTCGAGCTGGCGCTGGAGGGCGGCCAGGTCGAGGCCGTGGTAATGTGGGGGGAGGCTCGCGAGGCGGGCGCGGCTCTTGGCCCAGTTGCGGGCGAGGCCGCGGGCATTGCCCTGACGCCACTTGACCAGCGCGGCGGCGGCCTGGATGATCGCCTTATAGAAGATCGCATCGTCGCCGGAGGCGGCGAGCCAGCAATCCTCCCACTGTTCGTGGGCGTGCCAGTAATGGCCGGCATTGAAGAGCCGGATGCCTTCGAGGTAATGCGGGCTATAGTCTGGCATACGGCATGAGGAGAGCCTGGGCATTCGCCGCAGGCTCGCTCCGGGAAACGGCGTCACGGGCTGGCGAACACCCAGGCCTGCGGCCACGCACGGTGGGGGGGGTGCGTGGGCCGCATCCTGACGCCACGCTCCCATGTCACCCCGAGCGCCAGCGAGGGATCGTGCAGCGCGTCAGCGAACGATTCCTCGCGGCGCGTACCCTGAGCGTAGCCGCAGGGCATGGAATGACAAGCCTCGCTGGCGTGCTAGCCACAGGAGCCGCAGCCGCCGCCGCTGGCAGGGGCGTCTTCGCCGCCGCTGGCGGTACGGAAGGAGTGGCCGCAGCCACAGCTCGACACGGCGTTGGGGTTATCGATCTTGAAACCGCCGCCCATCAGGCTATCGACGTAATCGATCGAGGCGCCCATCAGATAGCCGGCGCTGATCGGATCAACCAGCACCCGCAGGCCACTGGCATTGAACTCGCTATCGCCCTCGCGGGTCTCATCATCGAAGGTCATACCATACTGCAGGCCCGAGCAGCCGCCGCCGGCGACGAAGACGCGCAGGGCATAGCCATCGAGCTGCTTTTCACGCATCATCGTGAGCAGGCGCGACGCAGCCGTCTCGCTCACATTGAGCATGGGCTGCGGCGGCGTCGGCGCGAGGTCAATCAGACGCTCTCCGATCGTGGTCATTGCTTCTTCCTCCCTAGCGTGAACCCGCCACGCCCCGGCCAGGCCGGGGGGTTCTTCGCGCGCAGTATAACAGATATCCTGGCGAATTGCTAGATCGGTCTTGTCAAAGGGTGCGGCGTCTCAGCACTGCCAGCGTTGCCCGGTTGCAGCGGCGCGCGCCGGGCCAGGGGCTGGTGAAGAGTCCGTAACCAGGGCGGGACAGGTCTTCACCGCAGGGTGATGGCCAGGGATGTACCGTAGAGGCGACAGTGGAGGATACGCAGCAACAGGCAAGGAGGGCTCATACCAGGTGGCATTGGCAATCCCGCAGTGTCCCACTCAGCTCCACAGCGCTCCAGCGCCACACAGGGCTTTGTTGAGCTGGAGCGCTGTGGAGGTGTGGAACAGAGCCAATGCGCTGCCATCAAGCAGAAGCGGTATCAGATCGGTCCGACGCGACCACGGGCGAGTTGCACGATGGCCAGCATCTCTTCATCGGAGGGGCTGCCACCGTTCTGTTCCCACCAGCGCCGGTACCAGCGCAGGTTTTCGGTGAAGGCCTGGAGCACCTCTTCGCGATTGAGCGGCGGGACCTTCTGGCGCAGGGCGGCCATCGCCTCGCTACGGTCATTATCGCTCAGTTCGCCGACCGAATCGAGGATGCGCTCGGCGCGTAGCAGGAACAGTTCGCGCTCGATGGTGGGAAACTGGCTACCGATCTGGCGGATATTGCCCAGGTAACAGATCGTACGCTGGCGCGGCGCGCCCTGCTCGTCGCGATAGCTCTCGACGAGATAGGCGTCATAGAAGTTCGTATCGGCGCTCATTGCGTTCTTATGGCGCCGGACGACCCAGCGTACATACATGGCACCACTCCGTGCTCGCTGTAGCCTCAAGTATAGCACATTGGACAATAAAATTGAATATATGAACGAGCGATCACCCGCGACGAGTTGCTGAAGCTGGTACCGGCACGGCAATTGACAGGCAAAAACGTACGAACCGCAAACTATACGCCGGGCAAAGGAACGAGCGGACACTTTGCGCCAGCAATTAATTGCATTACGTGTGCAACGAGTGGCGATTGGCGCGTTCGAATGGCCGGGTGAGCGCCATGCCCACCATGGCGAATCGCTCCTGATCGCCGGATCATGTCATAAGAACAATAGCCCATTGGCATAAAGGTTTTGCACAAATCCTGCACATATTGCACGCTTTTTGCTCATATGCTATACTCAGGCCGTCGTAATGATACATTATTGTTGCACATGCGCTCATCGCATGTCCATCGCAGCTTCCCCGCGCACCAGAAACAGGCCAGGCCATGCCGGTTCCACAGCATGATCGCCTGCGATCCAGTTCGATATTACATATGTTTTCTGTGGAGCCGTAGTTAATAGTTCGTACTACCACGTGTTAGCCTCGCGCCGTGTTGCAGAAAGGGGGAGCCCTATGGCCCTCGCGCGCCTCCTGGTCAAGACCTTTCGCCTGTCCATCATGCGGGTGGGGGCGGGGTGGATGTTCGCCCTGCTGACCTTCAACTTCAACCGGATCACGATCGCCGACCTGGGCGCGATCGCGGTGATCGTCACCTCGCTGATCGGCATGCACCACTTCATCTCGTTCTTCCAGGTCTACTGGGGGCGGCTGGCCGATCGCTACCCGGTCTTCGGCTATCGCCGCACACCGTACTTCCTGCTCAGCGCGCTGGTGGCCTCGCTGGTCTTCCTCTTCCTGCCCTCGATCGCGATCGGCCTGGGCCAGCGCGACCTGCTGGCGACGCTGGAGGCGTTCCTCTTTATCGGCATCTTCGGCGTGGCGATGGCGATGAACGGCAGTTCGTCGAATGCGCTGATGGCCGAGGTGACGACCGAGAAGGAGCGCGGCTTCGTCGTCGCCGTGATCTGGGCCACGGTGATCATCAGCGGGATCGTCTCCGCCGGGGTGTCGCGGGTGATGATGCCGGTCTACTCGCCTGAGGCGATGCAGCAACTCTACAACCTGACGCCGATCGTGGTGATGGTCAGCGCGCTGCTGGGGGTGATCGGCATGGAGCGCCGCATCAGCAAGGAGCAGCATGCCGCGCTGCTCGCCGCGCAGCCCGCCGAAGCGGCGTCGCCGCTGGGCACCTTCCAGGTGGCCCGGCAGCTTATGACCACCAATCGCCACGTGCGCGGCTTCTTCTTCTTTGTACTGCTCGGCATCCTGGGCATCTTCCTCCAGGACGCGATCCTCGAACCGTTTGGCGCCGAGGTGTTCGGCATGACCCAGGCCCAGACGGCGGGCTTCCAGCAGGCCTGGGGCGCCGGGGCGCTGCTCGGCATGCTGGCGATTGGCATTCTCTGTAGCATCTTCTCCATCCCGAAGAAGCTGATCGCCACCGTCGGCGGCCTGGGCATCGTCGGCAGCCTGGCGGTCATCGCTTTCTCGGCCTTTGCCCACCGCCCCGAGCTGATCATGCCCAGCCTGATCGTGATGGGCATCGGCATCGGGCTGTTCGATGTGGGCGCGCTCTCGCTGATGATGGATATGACGATTGAGGGGCAGATCGGCCTGTATATGGGCATCTGGGGCATGGCCCAGGGCTTCGGCAATGGTTTCGCCAATGTGCTCAGCGGCGCCTTCCATACGCTCTTCATCGAGGTCGGCGGGATGACGCCGACGCTGGCCTACGGGGTGATCTTCGGCTTTGAGGCGTTGATGATGGCCCTGGCCGTGATCATTCTGCGCGGGATCAGCGTGCAGGAGTTCAAGGGCCTGACGCGCCAGGAGATCGGTACGGTGCTGGCGATGGATACGGCCGGGTAAGTCGATGATGTACACACCGGAACAACTACGGCGGCGCGCAGCCTCGCGCTGGACGCGGGTGCAGATCATCCTTGCGCCGATCCAGTTCCTCGCCTTTATCATCAGCTTCGCCCTGGTGATTCGCTATCTCGTCAGCGGCGAGGGCTACTGGATCGCCACGATCAGCATCTGGATCAAGATCGCGCTCATCTGGGCATTGACCATCACGGGCATGCTCTGGGAGCACGATATGTTCGATCATTACTTTATGGCCCGCGAGTTCTTCTGGGAAGATCTCGGCAATCTGATCGCGATCATTACCCATAATCTCTACTTTGTCGCCCGCTGGCTGGGCGCCGATGAGCGGACGGTGATGTGGGTGATGGTGTTCGCGTATGTCACCTATCTGTTCAATGCCGGGCAGTTTGTGGCGCGGGGCATCCGCTCCGCCCGCCAGCGACGCGCGCTTGCCACCCAGACGGTCAGCCAGGAGGCCGCGTAGCGCCGCAGCCCGAGGTCCCACCGCGTGACGGTACGCCCGCAGGGGGCGTGCGTCCGCTCTAGAAAGTGATACGGCGATGCCGATCAAGTCCCGCGCCGTGGTTATCCCCCGCCGCAATACGGTGGAGTTGCGCACGGTGCAGGTGCTCGATCCCCGGCCCGGCGATGTGCTGGTCCGTACGGCTTACACCTCAATCAGCGCCGGCACCGAACGCATGCTGCTCGATGGGCGCATGCCCCACCCGGCCCTGCTCTTCCCGGTGGTACCGGGCTACGAGACGGTCGGCCAGGTGGTCCAGGTGGGGGCGAAGGCGCCCCAGGAGCTGCTGGGCCAGTGGGTCTATGTGGGCGGCGCCCGCTGCTTCCGGGGCGTGAATCCGGCCTGGGGCGGCCAGAGCGAGTATATCAGCGCCGAGGCCGATCGGGTGGTGCCGCTCGGGGCGATCGACCCGGCGACCGGGGTGATCCTGGCGCTGGCCGCCACCGCGCTCCACGGCGTCAATGTGGGCCGGATCCAGCCGACGGATCGGGTGCTGGTGCTCGGCCAGGGCATCGTGGGGCAGCTCGCGGCGCGCATCGCCAGGCTGCAGGGCGCACAGCACGTGGCGGTGGCCGATCGGGTGGGCGTGCGGCTCCAGGTGGCCCGCGCCGACCAGGTGATCGATGTGACGCGCGAGTCGCTCGATGAGGCGATCGGCGAGGCCAATATCAATCTGCTGATCGAGGCCACCGGTTCGATGCCCGCCCTCGCCGGGGCGCTCCCGCTGCTGGCAAACCACGGGCGCGTGCTGCTGCTCGGCTACTACGACCATATTGATATTCCCTACGCGCCGCTGTTTATGCGCGAGGCCCAGGTGCTGGTGGCCCGCGAGTGGGCCTTCGGCCCCGATGGCGATCTGCCGCGCGTCCGCGATCTGATTGCCACGGGTGCGCTGGACGTGTCTGGCCTGCTCACCCACCGGGTGCCGCTCGAGCGCATCCAGGCGGCCTACCGCCTCGCCTTCGAGGATCCGAGTTGCCTCAAGCTGGTGGTTGAATGGCCGCAGGGCCTGGCTGAATGAGCCGGTCGGCGCATGCGACGATGAAACGAGGTTGCGATGCCCGCGAACCCCAGGACGGCCGGCACCAGTGGCGCGCGTATGCTGGCGGTGTACGGCAAAGGCGGGATGGGGAAGTCGTTCTTCACCACAAACCTGGTGAGCAAGCTGGCCCTGCTCGGCAACCGTGTGCTGCAACTCGGCTGCGACCCCAAGCACGATAGCTGTAACGCGCTCTTTGGCGGCGTGAGCCTGCCCACGCTGGGCGATGTGTGGCGCACCTTCAAGGAGGCGGGCCGTGAGGATGAACTGCAGGCCCAGCACGTGATCTTCAAGACGACGATCATGGATGGGGCCAGCACCGTCTACGGCTGCGAGATCGGTGGCCCCGAGGTGGGCCGCGGCTGCGGCGGGCGCGGGATCACCTTCGGCTTCGACCTGCTCGAGAAGTTCGGGCTCAGCCAGTGGGCGCTCGACTATGTGGTGATGGATTTCCTGGGCGATGTGGTCTGCGGTGGCTTCGCGACACCGCTCTCGCGCTCGCTGGCCGAAGAGGTGATCATCCTCTGCGGCAACGACCGCCAGTCGCTCTACGCAGCCAACAATATCGCCAGCGCCGCCCGCTATTTCGCCAGTATGGGCGGGCGGACCCGGCTGATCGGCCTGATCGTCAACCGCGACGATGGCTCCGGCGTCGCCGCGCGCTTCGCCGAGCAGATCAACCTCCCGGTGCTGGCAAGCATCCCCCTCGACCGCACGGTGCGGGAACTGGCCGATGCCTGCAAGCTGGCGCTTAGCGAGCCCCGCTTCGATGCAATCTTCGACCGCCTGGCCCGCCAGATCGCCGAGCGGCGCACCCCACCAGTGGAGATGGCCGATGTGCACCCGCTGGAGTACCACGAGTTCCTCAGGGTCTTTGGCGCCGATGAGCCGGATCGCGTGCCGCAGGGGGCCAGCGCCGACGAGCTGTTTGGCGGCCAGCCGGTCCGCCCGATCCCGACCCTCGAACTGGGGCTGATGAGCCGCGCAGTGGGCGATAAACCCGAGCTTGACCCGGCGACCCGCCGGGTGGTGCAGCGGCTGCTCACCGACCTGGGGATGTATGTCACCGAAGCCAGCCAGGATCCGCAGAAGGGTATGACCCTGACTGTGGATGGCAATACGACGATCTGTTTTGGTGATGAACGCGAACTGGAGAGCAAGGTGGCCATCCTCGCCGCCCTGCAGAAGTCGGGCGAGCCGTTTCGTTATGTCGATCTGCGGCGGCCTGCCAGCCCGCTCTATCGCTAAAGGGAGATGCTCGCGATGAAGCTGCAAACCCCCTCGCGCACGGCCCTGACCGAGTATGTGCTTGCGCCCTGGCACCTGCGCCTGCGCTGGTGGCTGGCCGCATGCTTCTGGCGCTGGTGCCAGAGCTTTGCCGAGAGCGACGCCGAAACGGCCTCCCAGGTCAATCCGTACTGGACACGCTAGTGCGATTGCAGATTGCAGATTTGCGCTGGTAGATTGGGCGCGGCGCAGCTGGACACGGTCGAGGTCGCGCTGATGCCCGAACAGGTCGCCTGGAACTGCACTCGTGCGATTGCAGATTGCAGATTTGCGATGGTAGATTGGGCGCGGCGCAGCTGGACACGGTCGAGGTCGCGCTGATGCCCGAACAGGTCGCCTGGAACTGCGCTAGCAAGGCGTGGGCAACGCCGTTGGGGCAAGCCCGGTGTTTTCGCAGCCCGGCGCCGGAGGCGGACGTTGCGCAGGCCCTGGACGCGCCAGGCCCTTCCGAGATATGGTAGAATAGAGGTGAAGGGTTCGCGGTAGTCCAAAAAAGTGCGCGAAGTGCGTCTGGTGTGCTTCGCTGCGATAGTCTGGGAAGCTAGATAGGAGTAGCGACATGGGAATGGATTACGGCCAGGCTACTCAGATGATCGGGCCATTCACGCCGGCGCTGGTGTGCTGGGCCTCGCTGATCATCACCGTGCTCGCGCTGGCGCTCACCTTCCTCTGGACGAATGTGACGGCCTATGCCCGGCGTACGCCGCGCGGCGAGCGCAAGCCCACCGCCGGCTCGGTGGTCAAGCGCGGTGAACTTCGCTAAACACCGCGCGCGACGAGCTATCTGGGGAGGGCCCGTCGGAGGGAAGTACCCTCCCAAGTCGGCCCTCCTCGTTTGTTGTTGAAGGTCGCGCCCTTATGGCTACCGAGACTCTCGCGCCCCCTCTTGCCGCCGAGCACGGCCCGGTCCCTGCCGCAACGCCGCAGGGCCCCATCCCACCGTACCCGTTCGCTGCGATTGTCGGCCAGGCCGAGCTCAAGCTCGGGCTGATCCTGTGTGTTGTCAACCCTACGATCGGCGGCGTGATGGTGATGGGCCACCGCGGTACCGCCAAATCGACGGCGGTGCGCGCCCTGGCCGCTATGCTGCCGCCGATCAAGGCCGTGGCCGGCTGCCCCTATGCCTGCGCGCCTGAGGCCGACGGTTTCTGTGAGCATACCCGGCCCCAGGCCACCAGCAATGGCAAGACGCCGCCCCGCAAGCCGCGGGCGGTCACCATCCCCGTCCCGGTGGTGGACCTGCCACTCGGCGCCACCGAGGACCGCGTCTGCGGCACGCTCGACATCGAGCGGGCGCTGACCCAGGGCGTCCAGGCCTTCGCCCCCGGGCTGCTGGCCCGCGCCAACCGCGGCTTTCTCTACATCGACGAGGTGAACCTGCTCGAGGATCACCTGGTGGACGTGTTGCTCGATGTGGCGGCCAGCGGCGTGAACGTGGTGGAGCGCGAGGGTATCTCGGTGCGCCACCCGGCACGCTTTGTGCTGGTGGGCTCGGGCAACCCCGAGGAGGGTGACCTGCGCCCGCAGTTGCTCGACCGCTTCGGGCTCCACGCCCGCATCGTGACGATCACGAATGTGGATGAGCGCGTCGAGATCGTGAAGCGCCGCCGGGCCTACGATAACGATCCCTTCGCCTTCGCCGCGGCCTGGGAGAAGGAGACGGCCAGACTGCAGCGCAAGATCAAACAGGCGCAGAAGCGGCTCCCTGAGGTGATGCTGCCCGACCCGGTGCTCTACAAGATCGCTGAGCTGTGTGTGAAGCTCGAAGTTGACGGCCACCGCGGCGAGTTGACGCTCAGCCGCACGGCCAGCGCGCTGGCCGCCTTCGAGGGGCATGGCGAGGTCCGGGTCGAGGATGTGCGCCGGATTGCCGTGCTCTCGCTGCGTCACCGCCTGCGCAAAGACCCGCTCGAGACCCAGGATGACGCCGCGCGGATCGAGCGGGCAGTGGACGAGGTGCTGGTCTGAGGCCTGCTTCAAACTCACGTGACAATCCAGCCTTCAGCTCCACAGCGCTCCAGCGCTCCAGACCGGCTGTGTGGAGGAGTGGAGCTGTGGAGGTGTGGAGCAACGGTCACGCGAGAACGCCCGATCCTGAACCATGTCTGAGGTGCAAGGCCTTGCAACGAAGACTTTACGCACCGCTCAGCCCCCCTCCCAGGCTCCTCCGCTGGGGGGGGCCGAACTCCCGCCCCCAGCGGGGGCGGGCTGGGGTGGGGGCGAAGGGCTGATTTGAAAAGTATTGGGTCCAGGTGAACACCCCACACGCCACGTTACCCTTCTCGGCGCTGGTTGGCCTCGACGCCGGACGCCAGGCGCTGCTGCTCCTGGCGGTGGATCCCGGCCTCGGCGGCGTGGTGATCGCCGCGGGGGTGGGCACCGGTAAGAGCACCCTGGTGCGGGCCTTCGCCCGGCTGCTCGCCGACGGCGCCAGCGCGGCCGATGCCCCGTATGCCCACCTGGTCGAACTGCCTGTCGGCGTCACCGAGGACCGGCTGCTCGGCGGTCTGGATCTGGAGGCGACACTGGCCCGCGGCGAGCGGGTGCATCGCAGTGGCCTGCTCGCCCGCGCCCACGGCGGCCTGCTCTACGCCGATGGTGTCAACCTGCTCGATGACAGCACGATCAACCACATGCTCGCCGCGCTCGACAGTGGCGTGGTGCGCGTGGAACGGGAGGGACTGAGCGTGGTCGAGCCGGCGCGCTTTGCGCTGATCGCCACCTACGATCCTGCCGAGGGCCCGCCGCGGCGCCACCTGCTCGACCGCATCGGCCTGATCGTCGCACCGATGGCCCAGGCGCCCGGCCACGCCCGCGCCGAGGTGGTGCGCCGCAACCTGGCGGCCGACCGTGAGCGGCTGGTGGTCAACGGCACCCGCAGGGGGCCGGCAGCCCCCGCCGAGCCTGCAGCGGTGGAGTGGGCCGATGAGGACGCCATCCTGCACGCGCTGATCATGGCCGCCCGCGCGGCGTTGCCGGCGGTGCAGATCAGTGAGGCCCAGGTGAACCAGTTGAGCCAGGCGGCGCTGGCCCTGGGTGTGGAAGGGCATCGCGCCGACATCTTCGCCGTGCGCGCCGCGCTGGCCGCCGCCGCGCTGGCCGGACG
>Ga0272446_1000349_pt1:45000-72896 | contig 72896 bp, 55 predicted proteins | sample YNPCB0061_FD_194587 | JGI IMG/M metagenome (GOLD analysis project Ga0272446, IMG submission 194587) | Hot spring microbial mat communities from Yellowstone National Park, WY, United States - YNP-CB-006-1 | ecosystem: Environmental > Aquatic > Thermal springs > Hot (42-90C) > Sediment... | reverse complement strand
TAGGCGGGTTTCAAACCCGCCTCTACGATGCATTGATGGGCAAGATTGACAGGATAACGCAAGCTTGCTCCAGACCAGCGGTGGAATTGGTTTCGAGAATATCTATCTCAAGCGACAACCCTAGTTGGCTGCCTCAACCTATTGTTGCCGGAACGTTCGACGCCGATTATCGTGCAGTGTGCATTGGTGCATAAATACACCATCGTAGGCGGGTTTGAAACCCGCCTCTACGATGCATTGATGGGCAAGATTGACAGGATAACGCGAGCTTGCTCCAGACCAGCGGTGGAACGAGAAACTGCACCACTCGCACACGTTGTGAATAGATTCGGAACCCGGTTCTTTTCGCGCTTTTCTCTCTCTCCGCACTCTGCTTCAGGACTTATCAATTCTCCGACATTGTGGTAAACAGAGAGGCTGAACTCGGATCGGAGGAGGGAGCGATGAGCGACGAGCAACACAACGGGTTGCACGCCTCTCTGCGGGAAATACCGCATCACCATCGCCGTCAAGGGCGTATCTCCCCCGTGGTGAACATGGTGGGTGGAAGCCGATGACGCGATGCGGACCGCTCTGGAGCAGGAATGTGGCTGGCCGAACGTGCGCTGGGTGTTGGGTGTGAGACGTGACGGATCAGGAAGACCGCACTCATGCGCGAACGGTTGGCTGGCCGCTCCACGCCATCCGCTGCGTGGCGATGAACATCATTCGTCGGCAAGGCTTCCGTTACATTCCTGATGAACATCGGGCAGCCTCCGCACGCCCAGACCGTGGCCTGGTTTGTTGGGTATGTATTAGAGAGTTGATAAGCCCTGACTCTGCTTGGGTTTCCCTTGACTCAGCCGCTTCAATCCGGTACACTACTCTTGCATACGAGCGGCGACGAGCTACCTGCTCGTCGCCGCCATTACTCTACCCAGCCCTATTGGAGCGTGCTATGCTCATGACAACTGCAAATAACATCTGGCAACAGGTTACAGGTACTATTTTCGATCCGTTATTGACCGTTCTCGTCTTTCTCCTAATGCTCAGTCTGCTCGTATTCGTTCACGAGCTGGGCCATCTGTGGATGGGTTTACGCATGGGCATTAAGGTTGAAGAGTTTGGGATCGGCTTTCCCCCGCGGGCGCTGGTCCTCTTCGAGCGGAACGGGATTAAGTACACGCTGAACTGGCTGCCTCTAGGCGGTTTTGTTCGCTTTGCCGGAATGGATGGCGAGAAAGATGCCGTGTACGGTACCGGAAGTCTGGCTGCTGCACCACCCTGGCGCAAAATTCCGGTGATGCTGGCCGGCCCGTTGATGAATTTTGTTCTGGCGGTAGTAATCTTTTCCGTGCTCTTTGCGACCGTCGGTGTGCCTACTCCAACCGGTCGCATGCAGATCAGTAATGTGTATCCCGGCACGCCGGCGGCAATCGCTGGGTTTCAAGCTGGTGATGAGCTGATCCGGCTCGATGGTCAGTCCATTAGCAATGAAAACACCATCCGTGAGATAGCTCAGCGCCGTGTAGGAAGTGCTATCGAAGCAGTAGTTATTCGTGATGGTGTTGAAGTCACGTTAACGGTAACTCCAGGCCCATGGACAGCTCCTGATGGCCGTGAGTTCAGCGCCGGTTTTGGGTTCAGTTATGGTGCTGCGGTGGTTAATCAGCGGGTTAACCCAATTGCTGCGATTGGTGTCGGCTTTATGCACAGTGTCGAACTGACCGGACGCATGGTGATGATGCTAGGCGAGCTACCGGCTGCTTTGGCCGGTCTGTTCAGCCCTACACCACCTCCAAGCGGCGAGCCACTTGGTCCGGTTGGGATTGCACGGGCAACTGGCGAGGTGATCCGACAACCCGATGGCTTCATTTCATTTTGGTCGCTGACGGCAGTACTGAGTCTTAATCTCTTTATTCTGAACCTGTTACCGATTCCAGCCCTTGATGGGAGTCACATTCTCTTTGCGCTGATTGAATGGATACGTGGTAAGAAACTGCCGCCTGAAAAAGAGGCGCTGGTACACGCTTTCGGGTTTATGGCCCTGATGGGCTTGATGGTGCTATTGACGGTCAATGACGTGTTGAACGCAGTACAGGGAACACCAATCTTTGGTCGCTGATGGATGTCATTCGAGCCAGTGAATTAGGGGAATACTCCTATTGCGCACGGTCGTGGTGGCTTCGCCGGGTCGTCGGCCTTGAGCCGACCGGTGCCGAGCGTCGTGAACTCGGCACAATCGCGCACATCCGGCATGGATGGTTGGTAGCAACGAGCCAACGTCTGCTCTGGATCGGATTGGGCTTGCTGATCAGCGGCGTTGGCCTGATTATCTGGGCAAGCTGATGGTAGCGCTAGGGATTGCGCTGATTCTGGGTGCCATCGGGATATTTGTACTGGCCTTTATCTTGCGGCAGCGTAGCGGTTTACCCTGGGTCAGAGTGGTGAGCCAGGATGTCAGTGAAGCTCGCACGTTGGCTCGTCCGCTTTATAGTGCACGCCTGGGCTTGACCGGCAAACCGGATTATGTGCTGCAACGCGGGTCGGACCTGATACCGGTTGAAGTGAAACCTAATCGCTACGCACAGCAGCCGTACCGGTCTGATCTAATGCAGTTGGCTGCTTACCTTGTCTTGATCGAGGAAACTACCGGTACGGCCCCACCGTATGGTCTGCTGCGCTACGCTGAAGCAACATTTCGATTACCTTATACAGCAGCCGTGCGTGCTGAAGTACTGACGACCCTGAGCGAAATGCGTGACCTGTTACGAGCAACCGATGTTGCCCGTGATCACGAAGATGCTGCACGCTGCCGTAAATGTGGTTTTCGCGATCAGTGTGAAGATGCGTTGAGTTAATACTGAGGGAAACAGACAGTGTTTGCTAGACATGTGTGGTACCATGAAGTTTGGATGCCAGACATATAGTGCATATCATCGGCGAGAGATTGTATGCAGCTCACCAGTGATGATTTAATCGCAGCGATTGCCGAACATTTAGCCGGACGGTTGTCAATTGCACAGTTGGCAGACTGGGCATTCGACCGTTTCTACAGCCTCGAACAGGAAGAACTGATCGTACCAGCCGCTGAAGAGGAAGTTATTCGCGAGGTTCTTGACGAACTAATGTTTGCGGATGATGAAGCGTTTGCACTATCAGTCGAAGAGCTGCAACGCTTGATGGATCGATTGGCACGACTATGAAGATTCAATCGCATCCCCGTTTACGCGGCGTTATGATTGGCGATGAAGTCTACTCGTACCACTACCATCTGGCTGCCCGGGTCGCTGACATCTTCCCCGCCGCGGTCTGTGTCCGGATCGGTGTTCTATCTACCGAAACTCCGATGGAGCTAAGTCAAACACCGCAGTTATGGCGAGCTGATGAGATCGAGAACTTATCGGTGTGTCGGTATTGTGGGACACGCGATAATGTACGGGTTGTGAACGAGAACGGGATTCCGTTTAGGGTGTGTACACAGTGTCTCCCGGAAGAGTAGGGTCATTCCGAATAAGAGCCTATCTGAATGCCGCGTCGTTATGTGACACCTGGTGATGGGCAGAACACGATGTGACCAGCGTGTTGCGGTAGTTGAGATAGTGCGTCGCATCGTTATATCGCACATGGATTGTCCTGATGACCAACGCCGAGAGCAATGAACCGCTTCATTCGTATGGAAACACCTGCTGTAACCTTACGCCAGGCCTGTGGATGGGGAACCCGACTCTATCAGTGTAGCGACAGTTGCTGGTTCAGATACGCTCTCAGTAAGAAGGGGTAGGTTGGCGCCTACCCCTTATTCACCCTCTTTGCTTTTACATTCACGCTCGCCCACGGAGCCACTTTAACACCTGCCAGCCACCAGGCAAGACAGCGGCAGCCAGCACAATCTTGATTGCATCACCGATCAAGAAAGGAAGAACACCCTTTGTCAGGGCATTCTCTGCCCCGATAAAGAAAGCCAGCCAGGTTGCACCAATCAGATAGATCACCAGATTGGCCAATACCATCGAGGCCACTGCACTCAGAAAACGACGATCCCAACCACGTGCCGCCAGCCAGCCGGTAATTGTCGCTGCTATTGGGAACGAGATTAGATAGCCACCAGTAGCGCCGAACAGGTGATTATATCCGCCAGCACCACCGGCAAAGAAGGGAAGGCCAGCCGCACCCTCTAGCAAGTACAGGAGTAACGCCAGTAACCCTAACCGTGGGCCAAGGAGACTTCCGACCAGAACGACCCCCAATGTTTGACCGGTAATCGGTACTGGTGAGAACGGTAAGAGTGAAATGCGGATCTGCGCAGTTAAGGCGACAAACAGACTCCCCAGAACAACAAGTAATGTGTCGGCGACGAGGGGATAAGCTAGCCAACCCCTTCGTGGTAGAACGGCCTGTGCTAATGTCTCGTTGGTGGTTAATGTCCGATTCATGACACCTCCATCAGGTGCAAGCCTTTACCAGGATGGATAGATTATAGCCGACTCGGTTCCAACTGCCAACAAGAAGCACATCAACAATAGTGAAAGGTCTTTCACCTTCCCTCCAGCCTCTTTACTCTCCCACATGGGGAGCTGACCGTTATGTTCTGGAATGAGATATTTCGGATAGGCTCTTAATACGCCAGCAACTCGCGTGCTGCGGCCAGAATTTTGGCCGCATTTGGCCGATACGCATCTTCGAGTGGTGGGCTGTAGGGTACCGGTGTATCGGGAGCGGCCAAGCGCGTAATTGGCGCATCAAGATATTCGAAGGCCTGTTCAACAATAATTGCCGCAACCTCGCCACCCACACCACAGGTGCGATTGGCTTCGTGAACGATCAAGACCTTACCGGTCTTACGTGCCGTTGCCAGGATCGCCGTTTCATCAAGTGGTTTCAGCGTGCGCAGATCGAGCACCTCGATGCTATGACCATCCTGTTCGAGCACGGTTGCTGCACTTAACGCCTCTTGTACCATCGCACCGTAGGCGATAATACTAAGCTCTTCACCACTGCGACGCACCACAGCCTGACCGATTGGAACAGGTACATCACCTTCGGGTACCAGACCCTTGAGTGAACGATATAAATACTTTGTCTCATAGTAGATAACCGGATTCGGGTCGCGGATCGCACTCAGTAACAGCCCATAGGCATCGGCAGGGGTAGCCGGTGCGACAACTTTTAGACCAGGCGTGTGCACAAACCATGCCTCATTTGACTGAGAATGAAACGGGCCAGCGCGCAAACCACCACCCCCAGGAGCACGCACGGTAATCGGCACCGGTTGATGCCATCGGAAATGATTGGTAGCCGCAAACTGTACTATTGCATCAAAACCGGTCGAGATAAAATCGGCAAACTGCATCTCTACAACCGGTCGAAAACCTTCAAACGACATACCAATCGCTGCGTACAACATGGCCAGTTCGGTCATCGGGGTATCAATAACCCGATCCTCGCCAAATTCCTCGATCAGCCCCTGCGTCACCTTAAACGCACCACCGTACACACCAATATCCTCTCCCATCAACAACACTCGCGCATCGCGTTGCATCTCAAAGCGTAGCGCAGCTCGGATCGCTTCCAGGTAAGTCAATTCGCGTGTGCCCTGTTCGCCATTGAGCACGGTCGTTGTTTTATGTAGGCCTTGATCCCAGGTCATCATCTTCCTCCTGTGCATAGCTTAAGCGTAGACACCATCAGTAAGAGTTGCCGGATCAGGGTACGGTGACGCTTCGGCAAAGGCCTGGGCTTCATCGAGTTCAGCTTCGATCCGCGCCAGGAGTGCAGCTAATGTTGCATCATCAAGTAATCCACGTGCTCGCAACACCTCTTCGATCCGGGCAATGGGATCACGTGCTTCCCATTCAGCAAGAAGTTCTTTGGGAACATAAGCCATATTATCGTGAATCGCATGACCGCGCATACGCATCGTTTTACATTCGATAAATGTCGGCCCGCCACCGGCCCGCGCCCGTTCTACTGCCTCACGTGCTGCGCGATAGACGGCAACAAAGTCATTCCCGTCAACGATCACTCCTGGCATCCCATAGCCGGCTGCCCGCTGTGCAATATGTTCAATCGCCATCTGACGACTCAACGGCGTTGAATATGCGTACTGATTATTTTCGCAAATAATCACCATCGGCAACTTAAAAACACTGGCCCAATTCATCGCTTCGTGAGCCAACCCCTGTGAGGCACTCCCATCGCCGAAAAAGCACATTGCAACCCGTGGTTCACCCTTCAGTTTGATCGCATGGGCGACACCGGCAATCACACCGGTAGAGGCCGGTAGATGGCTGATAAAGCCGATAATGCCCAGACTCAAGTCACCCATACCGTGAAGATTCGCATCGCGCCCACGAGTGACACCAGTCTCGCGGCCCAGCCATTGAGCCAGGATGCGTCGTGGGGTCAGCCCCCGCACTAAATACGCACCCAGATCACGGTGCATTGGGGCAATAATATCGTGTGGCCCAAGGCTAAGCGCTGCTGCAACGCTAAGCGCTTCGTGCCCAATTTGTGAAAAATAACCACCGACAATCTTGCTCTGCTTATGCAAGAAGGTACCTCGGTCATCGAGCGCACGAGTAAGGCGCATCCAGTAATGTGCTCGTTGCAACAGGTCGTCATCAATTTCGTTCATGCCATCTCCCTCTCGCTACACATACAATTGGGCATTCGTCGCCGCCATATTTTCATTGCGCTGTGGGTATAGTGTTATTGTACCCGATTACGTGAATAAGGGAGGAAGGTGAGAAAAGAGAATCGGATAAAGATAGGAAACAGAAAAAAGGAATAGTGGGAGGAACTCCCTCCCATCTCTCGCTTCCTTTTACCCGGTGGAAGCGGGGAGAGGGTGAGGAGGTCAAAAAGAATAACAGCGTGCAGGAAGATTGTTTCCTGCACGCTACATGCTCAACCGGCAATATCAGGACAACGACTATTGAGCAACATTGACAGCAATCTTGCGCGGCTTGATCTCTTCAGCCTTCGGTATCGTGACCGTCAACACGCCATTCTCAAGCCGAGCCTCAATCCGATCCGGATGAATCTGATTGGGCAGGCGGATGCTGCGGCTGAAGCGGCCATAGCGGCGCTCAGTGACATGATATTGGCGATCCTTGCGATCGTTGCTTTGCGAGATCTCACCGCTGATCGTCAGCACATTGTTCTCGAACGTAATGTTCAGTTGATCAGCAGTCATACCAGGTACCGCCATCTCAACATAATAGGCATCGCCAGTCTCGCTCAGATCGAGTGCCGGTACCAGGCTTCCAGTGCGGGGCAGTACACCGGTGAAACCGGTGAAGAAGGTGTCATCGAGCAGTTGCGTCATCTCGCGGAACGGATCCCAACGGGTCAGGTTCGTCATAGTCGTCCTCCTTACCTCCTCGTATTTTTACTGGTTGTGCTCTCATTCGAGCCTGGTTATACCTTAGCAAATCATTGTTAGAACGACATTGGCAAACTGTTAAAGCTCTGTCTACAATTCTTGAAGACCGGATTCAATGACATAAGGTATGAGGCAAACAACCACAGCAAATCATTCGGACAGAAATATAAGCGTTGAAAAAGACTACTATCGGCAACCAAATCTTTATTTTTGATCTATGCAGGTTGAGTGCAGCGTGCTACAATGCAATCACACTGTAAATGGCACTTATTTAAAGGGGTACAAACATGACACGTGCAATCAACATTGACTTGCAGGGAGGTGTGGTACCGATTTCACAGGCGGCAGCCAGTCTTGCTGCCTTGATCCGACGGGCAAAGGTGAGTGGACAGCCGATTGTGATTACCCAGAAAGGGTATCCATCAGCCGTCCTGCTAAATATCGAGCTCTTTGAGCAATTACGGGCACTCGCTATGCAGGCGGAACAGAGCAGGCAACAACAAGAGATGTAACCTATCGATTCAGTGATACGTCATACTGTATCAAACGAGGATCATCTCGCCAGACGGGAGGCAATAAGCGATGACTACATATAATTGCTGCCCGCCATCTGGCAACGTGACGGGCAGCACCGGTAATCAACTATTTTAACAGCTACTGTCGGTTATTTTGTACTGCCATAAGCGCTGACATAACACGCTGGTCGGTTTGGGCTGGCACGAGGGTGACTCTAGCTTTGCTCTCGGTCAAGTTCTGCACTTCGAGGATCGTAAAGAGGGCATCACGCACTTCAGGGTCGGCTCCAATACGAGCTAGGGCTTGACCCAAAATCTGCGGACGGACTGCCTTAGCCCGTGCAAACTCGATAGCTGCCTGTCGTTCGGCAGTGCTGGTGATAACGCTTACCCGGTTGGCGCCGTCTTGCAAGATTGCCGATGTCACCTGGCGCAAACGGTTCACAACCTTAGCCTCGATCTGGCGGATCATATTGCGATCGCGGAAATGCACTTTCCGAATGTATACCGATCCCAGCCGGTATCCCCACTCAGAAGCTTTGGGTGACACCTCTGCCCGCACGGCCTGACTCATTGCATGACGGTTTTCCAACATCTGCGCCAACGGCATATTGCTCAATGTACGCACGACTGCATTGCTGACATTAGCCGCCAGTGAGCCTTGCGGATCGGCATTCTTAAACAGGTAAGCCACCGGATCACTAATCGACATCTCGTACCAGACACCAATACCCATCGGAGCGCCCTCTTCCGAGTTTACGGGCTGGCTACGCAGGTAGCGCTGGTCGAGACGCATATCGATCACATAGCGACGTCCAAAGAAGCTGATGAGAAAGGCGTTCACTCCCAGATGGAGGGGAAGAATGACCAATCCCGGCTCACGCAGGACACCAACCACGCTACCGAAGAGGGTATACACGTGGCAGGTACCCTCCTGGACAATGGTGTAAAAGCCGAATAACCGCAGCAGGCCAAAGAAGGTCGGCGCCAGAATAAAGGCAGCGATAAACGTAATCGTGGCAACAAACAGCGTAGAGATCAGGAATGTCATTGCTCCACCTCCATAATAACCCGCTCAGCCTGTTGGTAGAGACCAAGCCGCACATTACGCAGATACGCACTGAGGGCGTCTGAGCCACTCTTCTTAAGTGCGTAGAGCTGTTCGGCAAGTGCCAGTAGTGGCTCGACTTCGGCCTGTGCCTTGAGCGTCTCAATTTCAACCGCCCGTTTCGACTGGACGATCTTTTGATCGGCGGCCGCTTGCGCCAGGCTAATGTCTGATGAAACCTGGTTATGTGCCGTGTTGATCGCTGCCATTGCCGACTCTACTTCTGGCGGGGCATCGATTTCGGTGATAAGTGATGCGTCAAGAATGATTCCATAGCGCGCCGCCGAGGAGAGGCACTCGCGATCCATGAGTTCGTTGAGATCGCGCAGGTTCTTACGTAGATCGTTGATCGAGACACCACTCATCTCGGCGCCCTCACCTACACTTGTGCTCAATTGCCCGGTTTCGGTTGCCGGTGCGGCAAAATTGGCGATCCGTTCGCGCAAGATCGAGATAAAGTAGCCCATCACGTGCACAACCGGATTTTTAACCCCAAACAGATAAGCATACAGATGTCGCTCGGAGACACGGTAACGAATCTGGCCCTTTAAGCCAACATTAAGCTGATCCTTCGTTACTGCCTCGAGCACCGTCCCACCCTGGTTGGCCCGTGGGTCTTCTAGATCAAGCGCCATGTTAATGGTCTGCGTGGCAATTGAGACCTTGTAGATCTTTTCCCACGGCCACTTGAAATACGGCCCACCAGGCGGAATAACCCGTACTTGTGGGTAGCGATAACGTTCACGCTCTTCAGGGCGGAGGTACTCGGTGAACGGATCATCCACAGGAGGGCCAGGTAATCGCTCAGCCCGCCCAAAGATGGTCTTTACTGCCCGCTCATTCTGATCGACGGTGTAAAAACTAAAAGCGATGTAGCGAACGATGAACCACGCCAGTAAGCCCAGTACAATTCCTAATGGAACAGACATACTTCCTCCCTACTTCCTCCTAAGCCGACCAAACAATAACGTTCACGGCGTAAATGCCGTGAACGTAGATCACGTCCTCTGTACTACAGCTATCATCCTGATCGGTGCTGAATTCATCGAATAACCTTTCCATCATTTGTCTTTCAGTATAACATACGCAGCCGCGAAGAAAAGGTTGCGTTAGATGTGATATAATCGCGCCAATCCAAAAGGTTTGGGGGCGTCAGGGATGCCCTCACAGCAGAATGGCCATGTTCGCCCGTATGGCGCTTCTGCATGGGTTCGCCCGCTTATAGTTCAGGAGAATGGAAGATGCGCAAGACTCTGATTACGCTAGTAGCACTTTTCACGCTGCTGGTACCCTTGCTGGCAGCCTGCGGTCAGCCAGCAGCTCAACCCACAGCAACACCGGTACCGACCACTGCACCGGCAGCACCAACCGCAGCTCCTACAGACTCTTCAAAACCTCGGATCGCGTTAGTAACCGACCTGGGGAAGGTCAACGATGGAACGTTCAATGAGTTTGCTCACCTCGGTGCGCTGCGGGCGGCACAAGAGTTTGGGCTAGAGTACAAGTACATCGAGACCCAGGCCCAGGCCGATTACGAGAAGAACATCCAAACCTTCGTCGATGAGGGCTTCGATGTGATCGTGACCGTCGGCTTCCTGATTGCAGACGCCACCAAGAAGTTTGCCGCCCAGCATCCTGACATCATCTTCATCGGCGTTGACCAGTTCTACGAGCCGGGGACGGTCACCGACAATCTGGTTGGCTTGCAGTTCCGCGAAGACCAGGCTGGGTTCCTGGCCGGTGCTCTGGCCGGAATGATGACCAAAACCGGCACTGTGGGGATCGTCGCCGGAGTCGAAATCCCGCCGGTTAAGAGGTTCAAGAATGCCTTTGAACATGGTGCTCGTTACGTCAAACCAGATGTGAACGTGCTTGGCGTTTACCTCCCTACCTTCATCGATCCAGCATTAGGGGCGAGCACCGCTCAACAGATGATCGGTGAGGGAGCTGACGTTATCATGGGCGCTGGTGGCCCGACCGGTTCCGGTGCGATCAAAGAGGCGGCGGCACGCGGTGTCTATGTCATCGGTGTTGACCAGGACGAGTACGTCACTACCTTCGCCAACGGTGCGGCCCCCGGCGCCGACCGTATCCTCTCCTCAGCCATCAAGCGCGTGGACGTGGCCGTCTACGACCAGATCAAGGCAGTGGTGAACGGCACTTTCAAGGGCAACGGGATTGCAATATACGAAGCGGCTAACGGTGGCATCGGCTATGCCGATTACCACGAGACTGCGGACGACGTACCGCCGGCCGTGAAAGCCCGGATGGAGCAGATCCTCGCCGCCTTGACGAAGGGTGAACTGACCACCGGTGTTGATCCGGTGAGCGGCGATGTTGATCCAAACACGATTCCCGAACCGAAGCCGTTCCAGCCCTAATCTGATTATTGCAGTCTGATAAAACCTCTTACCGGTGTACCATTGAGTGGTACACCGGTACATTTTTTGGAACAACATATTAGAAACGTTATGACCACGTTATAATAAGGAACTGTGTAGAATAATCTGGTTCTACGCAGTTCTTGCTACCTGTCCATTGCCTAGCAAATGTCTTTTGATATAGTATGTATCAAAACACAATTGTCTGCAGCCTGAGCAGAGAGGGAGAGAGACGCGAAGAGTGAGCGAATCTCCGCAGCTTCTACAAAGGCGCGCTGCTGCCCATTCTGAGATGGTTCAAGCCCCTGGGGTCACTCACCGATGATGCCCGTTCGAGCATCGTTGGGGCGGCTTCTCAACCCGGCATCTGGTATGCTCCTGGAGACAGGCACAGGCTCGCCGCTACCACTACAGAACGCGGGCTGACGACCCGTATATCAGGGCAACGGCGCCACTTCAGCGATCGGCGTGACGGTGTGAACGACGTTCATCGGTGAACATGACCAAAAACTGAGAACTTCAAAAACCCCTACGGTAATGCCGTTCAGGCTATCGGTTAGGTCAGAGAAACAGGATTATTCGATGATCAAATATCAGCTCATTACTCCACCAACATTTCTCAACGAACTGCTTGGCTTACCGGGCAAAATCCAGAAAGCAGTTATGCAAAAAATTAAAGTTCTTGAAAGCAATCCGGTTTCAGAGCAAGGAGATATCAAGAAGCTCAAACATACCGAACCACCACTCTATCGAATAAGAATCGGCGACTATCGCTTAATCTATACCTTTGGAAAAGGATGGGTAAAACTTATTTCCATTCGTAAACGTGATGATCAAACATATCAAAGAGACTTCGGTCATATTGACATGCCTGACATCTCTATCATTGATGTTGTTGAGACAAACGTCGAATTACCGACACATTCAGTAGAAAGCAAATCTTTTCCTGAAAAAGAGGCCAGTACACAATCAGTCCTGAACGCTGACAAACCATTACCACATCGATTGACCATTGATGATCTCAGGCGATGGCTTATCCCAGAACAATACTGGTCAGTATTATTGAACGTCCATACGGATGACGATCTTCTCAATGCGCCTGTTCCTCTGCCTATAATTGAGCGGCTGATCGATATTCTTTACCCACGAAGCGTAGATGAGATTTTGCAACAGCCCCAGTTTCTGATCGGCGAAGCAGAAGATCTCAATCGGTTTGTGGCCGGCGAGCTGACTGAATTCCTGCTTATGCTTGACCCTGAACAGCAACGACCGGTCGAAACACCTCTTGAAGGCCCAATACTGGTGAGAGGCGGACCAGGAACCGGAAAATCGATTGTTGCACTCTATCGGGTTCAGCGGCTTGTTAAGGAAGGGCAGACACCGGTGCTGTTTACGACCTTCACCAATACCCTTACAAAATATTCCGAGCAGCTTCTGGAGCGCTTACTTGGCGAGCCTCCAACCAGCAAAGGGGTCGAAGTTAATACGGTAGATGCACTGATTGTTCGCAGATACACCCAGGCGTATAATCAACCACGATTCGCCCCAGAAGACACGCTGCTTAGCATCCTTCGCCAGGCCCTCCAGACAACATCACTTCCCGCCAGTAATGATAGTGAGCGAAAACGTCTTGCTGAAGTACTACAGTTACTCGGCGAATCGTATCTGCTCGATGAGTTTACCAGCGTGATCGAACACTGGGGGCTGACGAAATGCGAAGAATACCTGAATCGACCGAGAATTGGACGTCGACTGCCGCTACGAGAACCGATCCGTAAGGCGATTTGGGCTGTGTATGAGACCTGGAAGAGCATGCTACAGCAGCAGGGATTAACAACATGGGGACAAGTTCGCCAGCAGGCGCTTAAGCTGGCTTTGCAACAACCCGATCCCTGCTACCGTGCGATTGTGATTGATGAAGCGCAAGACGTATCACCGGTTGCGCTGCGTTACTTGCTCGCTTGTGTTGAATCGCCGCGTTCAGTTTACCTTACTGCCGATGCTGGTCAGTCGCTTTACCAGCGTGGGTTTTCGTGGCAACAGATCGATAGTTTGCTGCAAGTACGGGGGCGTAGTTACACTTTGCGGCGAAACTACCGCAATACTGCCGAAATTGCCGCAGCCTGTGCCGCAATTTTGGGCGATACCGACAAAGAAGTGAACGCTGTGCACCACGGTAGCTTACCGGTAGTAAGATTTTGTCGCAATATCGAGGAAGAGGCAGTGGCTATCCGTAATTTCTTCATCGCTGCTGCGCGTCAATGGCGTCTCCCCGCTCACACCGGTGCAGTGCTCTGCCACAGTAAGCAGGTCGCACAACAGATTTGTGCGCAATTACAACAAATTGGAATGCCGGCTGAGTTTATGGAAAAGAAGCAGATTGATCTGCGTAAGCCGGTCGTAAAAGTATTGACTATCCATTCGGCAAAAGGTCTAGAATTCCCTTTCGTGGCAGTTATGCGTTTGGCACAAAATCACTTTCCACACGATTTTAATCATTTACCAGAAAAAGAACGCGCAGAGATGATAAATCAGGAGCGCCGCCTATTCTACGTTGGTTGCTCACGAGCGATGCGTGCCTTGCTGGTTTGTGCTGCTGCCGATCAGCCGTCATCGTTTGTTCTTGACTTGCCGACAGCACTGTGGCAGCATGAAAATGGGTAAATCTCATTTGAGCAATTGCTGGAACGATGACCAATCACAATCGTTTCCAATGCGATAAAGCCGTTCCTTCTTTGCATTCTCAATGCGGTGGTACGATCCTGATTACACCTTCTGCCGAAAGCGGCGCAGCACCTGTCTGAGTAATCGTTGCTCTTTCCGATCAATGCTTTTACCGGCGTAGACCACACGCTGGTAGGTATCTGTTAATACCTGTAGCTCTGTCACTCCGTCTGGCAATCGGGAGAGAGCGTGGGTAGCATACTCTGCCGGAGTCTGAGACGGTCGGCGCGGATAGCCACGAGCGGCAGCATGGCGCAGAGCAGCATGGTAGCAGGCATTGACCGTATCAACTAATGGAACTTTCGTCCGACGCCGACGTGCCAACCTGATAGCACCGTTTCCTCGTTGCGGTCGCAGCAACAGCTTACGCCAGAAACGGCGCTGCCGCGCAACAAACCACCAGGCTAAAACCCCGGCAATAATTCGTTTCAGTACATGCTTTACCCAGGTCTGACGCCGGAGAATCTGCCAAAACGCGAGCAGTGCTAGCAGTGCTATACACAACCAGAAAATCAGGCCAGGCCAGAATTGCGATTCACGCGCCGCATGAGCTATAGCCACCGGTTCAGGAGGAAAAAGCGGCTCTGTTTTTGAAGACGTATTAAGCAGCCAGGTTAGCAAAAAGTATAAAAGAAGTGGTAATAGAATGATCAAACTCATTAAACCAATAAAACAAGTTGAGAAAAATAAATTTATAAGCAAAATAACACTTAGGATTGCATAGATCACATCACGCCATTCTTCCAAGATCGGTATCCGAATCTGAACAGGCATCAGCAGAGCCAGTAATACTATCAAACCAATGATTGCTATGCTCAGCAAACGCCAACGCACAACAACATCTGGGGCAACCTCTGATCCATCACTCTGCCAGTCGGCAATCTGCGCCCGCTGCTGGGCAAGCGCAAGCAGGCTCAGACCACCGATCAGATAAAGGGCCATCCAGCCAGATGCAAGCACCCCATCATGGTTACGCAAGTTTTGCATAATAATCATAAATAGCCCACCCCAGGCCACACCGTTACCAATAAACTGCACCGCATTCCAACGGCGAAGTCGAGCATTACTGTCGTAAAATAGAGCGTCGAGCGTATAGAGTGGTGCCTTTTGTGGTGGGTTAGGGACAAGTACAGCGATAGCAGCAATTCCACTGCGGCTGAGCAAAGCAACCGTTGTCAAGGTAAGGAGACAAAGGAAAAAAGGCATATCAAGGCAAGCCAACGGATCGACAATCCACGCCTGCATCACCGTAATGCCATCAACCCCAAAGCCAAGCGTGGCAACCATACGCGCCAACACGACCAGGCCAAAAATCTCAGCAGCCAGATACCGCAACGCACCTCCTGCGGCTTCGTGCAATCCGGCTGCCATCCGCATCCGCAACGCAACAGTCTCTAAACCAACAATCACGCTGGCGCCGATCAACCAGATAGATTGCCAGCCGATCTTTTCGTAAATTAGATCACCGACTGAAGCAATAGGAAGCGTTATTAACAAAACAATGAGTATTGCCGGACCGACAAGTGAAGGCTGCTTCATTCTTTATCTCCGTCTTTTACTGATGAAGCAATAAACACGAGTAGATTTATGGCTTATCAAGACACTTAAGAGTGTACACACATCTGTAGCATTTGGCAACGTTTTCTCCTGTCGGTTAACAGTGACGTACTGAAAACTCCTACGCATTCGCAGGACTCTACAACGTCTTCGGCAATGTTTGATACGCCAATGACCATCATGCCCCCGAACACAGCAATCCCATCACACTATTCGTTGGACGTGCTGCAAAGCGTGTCTCGTCTGACCTACCCTTACCCTCTCTTGCAATTAGCGCGACCGGTGGATATGATTGTGGGATCAGGCTTTCCTCAGCTTTCATCTGATTATAACGTGCTATACTACCTGCGACGCTAACGATCAGCGTTCAGCGCAAGTATAAAGATAACGAAGCAGGGTTTGAAGGTTTTATGATCCGCTCACGTCGTATCGTTACGAATGATCGTAATGGTCGCCATGGTCGGCGCCCTCTACCACCGCGCCTCTTACGTGGTCGACCGGCCCCACGTTCTGCGGTTAGTAAGTTTCTCTTGAACGTCATTCTAATGTTATTAGGAATCGGCGTAGTGATCCTGCTTGCCCTGGCTGGCATAGCCTACAACGCATACACACAAATCGCCGAGAGCTTGAAACCACGATTAGCGCTCCTCGACAAGCGTGAGTTGTTTGAAAACTCGCGTATCTTTGACCGGAACGGTGAATTGCTCTACGAGTTCTTCGATGCCGGCAAGCGCACGAAGGTCACGATTGACGAAATCAGCCCGTTACTCATTCAGGCGACGATTGCCATTGAGGATAAGACATTCTATACCAATCCGGGAATTGACTTAGGCGGTATCATTCGCACGCTGCTCGACAGTCTCCGTGCAGGAGAAGAGACCGGTGGCGCTTCGACGATCACCCAGCAGGTGATAAAAAATAGTGTGCTGACGCCCGAAGAGCGCCTACCTGAACGACGCTATGAACGTAAATTGAAAGAGATTATTCTCGCCCAAGAGCTTGATCGTATCTACACCAAAGATCAGATTCTTGAGCTGTACCTCAATGAGAATTTTTATGGCAATCTGGCCTACGGCATTCAAGCCGCCAGTGAGGTTTACTTTGGAGTCAATGCCGCCGATCTTGATCTTAATCAGGCATCCCTGCTTGCCGGTCTGCCTCAGCTACCATCGGTATACAATCCGGTAAACTATCTTGAACGCGATGAGCAAGGCAGCTACCTGCCACCAGTCTTCGTAGGTGACGATTGGCTAGATCCGAATGCACGCCTACCTGCTGGCACGCCATTACCCAGGGTTCGCCAGGCAGCAGTCCTGCGCCGTATGGTCGAAGATGGCTACATCACTGAGGCCCAGGCCCGCCAGGCGTTAGCAACACCACTACGCTTCGCCCCCCAAGAAGCACCGCTCAATGCGCCGCACTTTGTCTTTTATGTGCGCGATCTCCTTCTACAGCGCTATGGAGCGCAGATAGTGTACGGTGGCGGATTACGCATTACAACCACGCTCGACCTGCAATTACAACGAATGGCACAGGCCACAGCTTTCGACCGCATTGCCGAACTAGAGGCTCGCAACATTCACAACGCGGCAGTGGTTATTATGCAGCCGAACACCGGTCAGATTCTGGCAATGGTCGGTAGCATCGATTACAATGCCGTCAAACCAACCAAAACACCCAGCGAGTCAGGGAATGTGCTCGATGGTCAGGTGAATGTGGCAACCCGTGAACGACAACCAGGCTCGGCACTCAAGCCGTTTACCTATCTGGCGGCAATGGAACAGGGTATGACACCAGAAACCGTCTTGTGGGATGTGCCGACCCGCTTTCCAACCGGTACCGGTGACTGGTACGCGCCACAGAATTACAATGGACAGTGGAACGGCCCAGTACGCATCCGCACTGCGCTAGCCAACTCTCTCAATATGCCCGCAGTCCGTGCACTCAAGTTTGCCGGAATCGATTATACTCTCCGTTTGCTCGAACGGGTTGGCATTCGCAATGGTTTGAAACGAGGTGCCAACTTTTACGGACTATCGCTAACTCTCGGTGGTGGTGAAGTCTCACCACTTGAACTGACAACGGCGTACAATACTCTGGCGAGTGGTGGTCGCTACTTCGCACCGGTAGCCATTCTGGAAATTACCGACTCACAGGGACGGACACTCGAACGCTTTACCCAAACCACCGGTGAAGAGGTCGTTGACCCAAACCTGGTTGCAATCATCACCGACATGCTCAGCGATGATCGCGCCCGCCAGGCCATTTGGGGCTTGAACAGTCCGCTCAAACTCAGCTTGCCCGCAGCGGTCAAAACCGGTACGACCAACGACTGGCGTGATGCCTGGGCAGTAGGTTACACGCCGTTTGTAACGGTTGGCGTCTGGACGGGCAACAACAATAACGAACCAACGGCACGAGTTGAGAGCTTAACCGGCGGAGGAATTATCTGGCGTAACGTGATGGAAAACATCTTCCGCTTAATTGCCGAAGATGAACGCTACCGGGCACTCTTTGCAGCCCCCTTTCCCAATGGTGAGATTCAGACTGAATTTACACTCCCGGAAAACGTTGTGCGGCGTCCGATTTGCGAGCTACCCGGCCCCTTTGGTGGCTACCGCGAAGAGCTTTTCACGCCTGAGATGGTCAAGCGTCTCGAAGAGGAAGCACAACAGGCATCGGCCACCACAACCGGTAACACAGTGCCGACTGAAGAATTCTGTTCGGCCTACACAAAAGTTACCGTTGTCCGCATTCCAACGCCGGAAGAGTGGACGAGTACCGGTGAGCTGCGGCCGAATCCGCCACCGCCACCTCCTACCGATCCCAAGGCGCCACCACCGGCCCAGGATTTGAGCGCCCTGACTGATGGAGCGTATTGTCGGCCTGTGCCCGAAATCAGTTACCCGCCTGAACTGGTACGCGAAATCTATCTCTGGAAACTGCCACCACCCGATCCGGATGAGGAGGTTGAATACAAATGGCGCGGTGGAGACGCTACCGTTTCACTCAAGTACGAAGAGTTACCGGAATGCACCGCTGAGATGTTCCAGCCACCGATTCCGGTACCACCGGTCGCAGGGGCAATTCTGATGCCCGATCTGCGACAACTAGGCGAAAATCAGGCAAAGGAGGTGTTGGCGCTCTTGGGAATTGACCCCAGACGCATTTACGTCGATTATCAAGGGCCTGACCGCGCTGGCGAAGATTATTACCGCTTCGGACCATACGTGGTACTCAGTTCAATGCCAGCACCAGGTGAATGGATTTTGCCGGATACAACGATTGTATTAGGAATTCGTGCTCCTGACCCGGAACCAACAGCAACCCCGGCTCCGGAGCGTGAGGAGTGATTAGGAGGGGCAGGTAAGGAACCTGCCCCAGATGGTATGCTGATACGGTATGCGATGGTTCCAGCCGTATGGGGTAGTTGATAGAAAGAAAGAACGTTGGTCAGCGAATTGAGCAAAAAGGTATGGTAGCCATAGTAATAAAATTACTTGCTATCCAAAGGATATTAAAGTTGACAGTCATGCCAAGAGAGCAACAAACACCACCCAATTCTTCCCCAAAAAGCACTGCACCGACTATTGTTGGTATGACCAAACTTATCCTGCTAGCCCTATCCTGTATCGCGACTGGCACGTACCTGTACGTGGCACTTTCTCGTATATCATTCCCGTTCGCTGTTGAATGGGTAGAAGCGAGTACATTTATCCAGGTGGTTCAAATTCTCAAAGGTAAGCCCATTTATACCTATCCGAGTTTTGATTTTATTCCAACGATATATACTCCTTTCTACTACTATATCGTTGCTCTATTTGCAAAATTCACTCAGCAAATCATGTTTTCAATGCGATTCGTTTCATTATTGGCGTCGATCACAATCTTTGTAATGATCTATAAGATTTGTCGTCAGCGTGGAATGAGCCACGAATCAAGTTTCGTCGCTGTTGGTCTCTTTGCAGCATCTTACGGCGTTGTTGGATATTGGTTTGATATTGGTAGAGTAGACACCCTCTTTCTGGCCTTTTTATTGGTCGGATATGTTTTAGCTATTACGCAAGCCAAGCCAGACAGTCTATATGGAATGCTGGCCGGTTTGACACTCTTTCTGTCATTTGCAACGAAACAGCCAGCGTTGGGAGTAACTCCATTTATCGTCGGATACCTCGTAGTGCAGAAACGCTGGCTTAAGGCTCTCTGGCTCAGTTGCTCTTTTCTGGTAGCCTGGACTGGATTTGTCTTCTTCATGAACATAACATCAGATGGATGGTTCTGGATATATACCTTCAGCATACCTTCTGCCCACCCCATACTCTGGGAGACACTTTTCAACTTTTGGACGCTATATATTCTTCCAAAATTCAGCTTACTCCTCATCATTCCTATATTTTCAATACTAATTCTATTTTTACAGAGAGACATGGATGGCATTTCTAATCTTTTATTGTTTCTCCTATTTTTCTTCTTGCCGATGACACTAGTGAGCATGGTAACAATCTCTAAACAATGGGGTTATCTGAACGGTCTCTTGCCGATTGTAGCAGCTCTTGCAATTATTGGAGCAGAATCCTACGATAACATCATATCTACGACGTTAAGGCCGACGCGCTACCGAATAGTCAATCATCTCCTCTCAATCATACCGACGATGGCGCTTATGCTACAGTTCTTGAATTTATCTTACAATATGCAAAATCAGATACCTTCAAAAACATCGTGGGAAGCGGGCTATCGAACTCTTGCCACATTGCAAACGTTGGAAGGGCGAATATTCATTCCGACATCACCGTATCTCTTGTACATGATCAACGAACAGACCCACTTTCATGCATCTTCTCTCGGTGACATCGAACTTGCTATGAAACGCAGTCCTACCTTAAAAGACATGATGGAAGGCTATGTCGCCAATATTCGTTCATACATTTCCAGTAGAAATATTAAAGTCGCTATTCTTCCTGAAGCAAAATGGTTTGACTATGCGTTCAATGCTGAACGTGGATACCACTGTGAGAGCCTTTCATCGGAATACAGAGCACTGACCACCTTAACGGGTGCAGTAAGCTATCAGGATCGAATTTGTTATTATACAGAGGATTCCGCGAAATAGCGCGATTATACCTTCACGTATTCGTAGAGACAAAATCTATATTCCTTACTCACCTTGTCTAACAGCACTATCCTGAACGGAATCGAACGCTGCATCACCACCGATGCAGTGCACAATCACAAAATACCTTAACGACTATGTAACCTCTTGCCTACCGATTGCATCTTCATTCATGGTGGAATATATCATAGACAAACCGATAGTAATTGGAGCGCGATAATGAAAGAGATTGTTGTGATCGGCGGCGGTCCGGCTGGTGTTGAAGCAGCAGTTGCCGCTGCCCAGGGAAACACAAAAGTAACCCTTATCAGCGAGGGGCCAATAGGCGGTCGTACCGGTTGGGATAGTTTGTTGCCGAGTAAAGTCTGGCTGCATGCAGCGGAAGTTGCCGACATTGTTGCCCATGCCTCATCTGAAGGAGGAACTGCTGGACGTGTCGAACCGGCAACGGTCATCCAACGCATCAAACAGGTCGCACATCAATGGAGCGAGCACGAAGCGCAACGCTTACAGGCTGCTGGGGTACAGGTTGTGCACGGTACCGCCACTTTCAGCAGTCCACATCATCTGACGGTGCGCAACGATGATAACCAGCAGACATTACACGCCGATGCAGTGATTATTGCTACCGGTTCAGTGCCACGCTTCCCGCCTGCGATGAAACCTGACGGCCAACGCATTATTGCTCCGCGCTTCGCCAGCCATCTCAATACATTACCGCCTGATATGATCGTGATCGGGGGTGGTCCGACCGGCAGTGAGTTTGCCTCCCTTTTCAGTCGTTTGGGAGTTCGTGTCACGTGGATCGTTGGGAGTCCTGGAGTGTTGCCTATGTTTGCCCCGGCTGCCGGTGCAGCGCTCAACCAGGCAATGACCGCGCGGGGGGTGAACATTGTACAGGTTGATGGCGAACGAGTTGAGCGCAGCGAAACAGGAGTGCGCGTGACGACGACCGATGGTGCAGTGTATGAAGCGGCAATGGCGTTTCTCGCCATTGGACGGTTACCCGATCTGAGTCGTCTTGATCTGGCAGCAGCCGGTTTGACCGTGGATGCGAACGGGCAGCTTACGGTTGATCAACACGGTCGCACTGCGGTTGATCATATCTTTGCCATCGGTGATGCAGCCGGTGGGCCGATGCTGGCGAATCGGGCCCTGGCACAAGCCTGGATTGCCGGACGTACTGCTGCCGATTTACCGGCGCCAGGGTATTGCCCACACACTATCGTGCATGCGGTCTACACAGTACCCGAAATTGCACAGGTTGGGATTGTGACCAGCGCCGAAGAGGAGCTGAAACGGGTACGAGCACCCTATACAACATCACTCAAGGCTTTTCTTAGCGCTGACACTGACGGCTGGGTTGAATTAACCTTTGACCCGATCACCCGTCAGGTTCGTGGCGGAGTCGCGGTTGGGAGTCACGCTGCTGATTTGCTTGCACCGGTAGCACTGGCGATCCAGACGAATGCGACTCTTGCCGATCTGGCAGCCGTCTTTGCCGCCTACCCAACATTGAGCGAGACGATCTTTACGGCTGCGCGGGCGGCCAGTCAGGTCATGGCTTGACGATGAAGTTATTCCTTCGGCATTCCCTGCCATCTCATGTAGATGATAGCGTTTGGCCGAGATAGAGGGGCGGGTGCAAGACCCGCCCCCGTCTGCGAAAAGAGCGCTTAACCGGTGAGGTCGACTACGCGCTGCCGATCACCGATTCGACGCACCGCTCGTATCAGTAGCGACAACAGCACTAACATCCCCAGCACACCATACTCAAGGATCGGCACCCGCAGCACGTCGGGCAGGCGGTGCCACTCGCGGCGCAGACCGTAGTAGGCTAGCACCGTCGTTGCATAAGCGGTACCAATCGTCCACCGTGCTCGCTTTGAGAGGCCGAGACCGTGCATCTGGTTAACAACAAACATTGCCAGCAGGCTGAAGGTAAACATAGCCCCAAGACCACTTCGTTTGTAAAGGGTAGAAATCACTGCATGCGGTAAGACCATCAGCTCAAGCGCCAGAGTCCAGCGTGGGTCGCGGTGAGCTTTGGTATAGATCAACGCTGACTGAACGAAGAGCAGCAAGGTGTGGAAGAGACCAGTGTAGTGCAGCGGCTTAGGATCGATGGGGTGATACCAGAAATTGTAAGTTGCCGCCCACGAGAAAATGTAGCCATGAAACTTGCGCGCAAAACGGACTAACTCAGCCGGTGGCATGAGTTTGCGACTACCGAAGAAGAGGCCGCGTCGCGGTGCTTCCAGCGCCAGAGCCATCATCAGAATAAACGAGACCGAGCCGAGTGCACTACCCTCTGGCACATCACGAGCGAGGCCATCGTAGGTATAGTGCGACTGCAAGTAGTGTAAGGCCACACCACCTACATTCACGGCCAGCGCAATCCAGTTAAGCCGACGCAGGGCAGCAGTGTAACGCAACTGTTGTCGTTGTGCAGCATAGATACATCCCCAACTTGCCAGTTGATGCACCAGATACCCACTCCAGGTCAGCCAGCGCTGAGCCGGATGCGGCGTCGCTGCAATCCAACGATAATCACCAGGTTTACCGCTGTATTCAATATATTGTTCGGGTGTCCGGCCTATCAGTGCCGATATACCAACCACCCCGGCGCAGACTGTGGCTGCCGGTAAGAGGAAATTATGCCCTTCCACCGGGGCGACCGGTGCTTCTGCCTGTCCTGCAACCCAATCAACATAGTGCCGCAATGCCCAACCAACCAGAGCTGCACCAGCGGCTGCTGCAAGGCCACTTGCCAACGCACGCCATGGGTGTTGACGTGGCCCGGCAGCTAATCCAGCACAGAGTGCACCCGCCGTACCGACGAATGCCAGACCGATCCCGGGACGTTGACCACGTGCGACATCAAGCCAATACATTGCCGCCATCGGGTTGAAGAGAGCTGCCCCCGCTAGCGCGTAATTTGTGCGCGGATTGGTCACGGTCGGCCTCCTTTTGTGCACGGGCTGGTATCGATATTTGCAAAATCATGACATATCATACCACGATTGCAGTGGGCATGAAGGTTGAACCATCAACAAGTTGTGAATACTCTCTACTGCGTAAATATTTGACTACTCAGATTTGACAGAATAGAGTAAGCTGCGTAGGATACGACGCAATATGCTCATTGTGGGAGGCTCTTTATGAAGACGATCATGTTCTATGGCGGCCCGATTTACACGCTTGATCCCGCTCAACCGGTTGTACGCGCCCTGGCCGTTCGCGGTGAGCGTATCGTAGCGATTGGTGATGAAAAGACAGTGCGGGAAGCCGCCAGTCATCAGGTAGAGTTGATAAACCTGGAAGGACGGGCGATTGTACCAGGACTGACCGATGCCCATGTGCATATCGTGCTGCATGGTCTGAACCAACAACAGGTACGGTTAAGCGACTGTCACGATCTATCCACTGCTCTTAATCGCGTTGCCGCCGCCGTCCAACACTTGCCAGCCAGGGCATGGCTGCGTGGAAATGGCTGGGATCACGTGCGCTGGGGTGGACACTGGCCAACTCGCTATGATCTTGATCGCGTCTGCCCGGATCGTCCGGCCATCCTTACTCGCAAAGATGGTCACTCGCTATGGGTGAACAGTCAGGCGCTTGCACTGGCCGGTATCACTGCTGCAACTCCCGATCCAGATGGTGGTCATATTCAACGCGATGACAACGGTGAACCAACCGGTATCTTGCTGGAAACAGCAATGAGGTTGGTACAATCGATAGTTCCTCCGCCGGGTCGTGCCGAACGGATTGCAGCGTTACGGCTGGCGATAAGCGAAGCGCTGAGCTATGGCCTGACGGCTCTCCACGTGCCACCGGCGACGAATCCCAGCGACGGCCCTGAGACACTCATCGATCTCCAGACCCTGCACGCTGCTGGCGACCTCAAGATCCGTGTGCTAGCCCATCTCGCCGGTGCGCATCTCGATCATACGATTGCTCTTGGCCTGCGTAGTGGTTTGGGGGACGATTGGTTACGCATCGGGGGACTGAAACTCTTCGCCGATGGCTCGCTCGGTTCTGAGAGCGCACACATGTTGAGGCCGTATGAAGGTCGGGATCACACCGGGATTGCGGTTATTCCACCCGCCGAGCTGCGAGAGATTGTTACTCGCGCCAATGCCCATGGCATTAGCGTTGTCGTGCATGCTATCGGCGATGCCGCCAATCGCAGTGTACTTGATGCCATTGCTGCTGCTCGCGCTACAGCAATTCCGCTGAGGCTGCCCAATCGGATCGAGCATTGCCAAATCCTCGACCCAAACGACATTCCACGCTTTGCCGAGCTGGGAGTCATTGCTTCCATGCAGCCGATCCACTGCACTGCCGACATGGTGATGGCTGATCGACTCTGGGGATCACGCTGTGCCACCAGCTATGCCTGGCGAAGTCTGCTCTCGGCTGGCGCTACGCTCGCCTTTGGTTCTGACGCACCGGTCGAGACGCTCGATCCCTGGGCAGGCATTCACGCAGCAGTAACCCGTCAAACGACCGATGGCAGACCAGAAGGTGGATGGTATCCTGAACAGCAACTGACTCTTTCTGAAGCGATAGCGGCGTATTGTATTGGCCCGGCGATTGCCGGCGCCGATGCTGATCGCAGAGGGCGCCTGCAACCCGGAATGCTCGCCGATCTGGCAGTACTCAACGGCGATCCTTTCCAACTACCGGCATCCCAGCTCTACACTCTGCACGCCGAACTCACGATGGTCGGGGGTCAGATCGTCTTTACCCGTAGCTAAACAAAAAGAAAGGGATTGCCAACATGCTGCGCAATCGGGTTTTCACCGCTGTAGTCGGTGGGCATTTCATGGTTGATGTCTTAAACAGTATCGGAGCGGTATTACTGGCAGTGCTGGCCGGACCATTTGGCCTGAGCAATCAACAGATTGGGCTGGCGTTGACCGTTTATACCCTGCTGGGAGCATTGTCGCAACCACTCTTCGGCTGGATCGCCGACCGGCTTGCCGGACACACCCTCCAACTGGCAGCAATTGGCGTCGCCTGGATGGCTCTCTGCTACACGGGCGTTGCTCTGGCCCCCAACTGGACGGTCCTTCTTCCATGTTTTATGCTGGCAGCGCTCGGCAGTGGTCTCTTTCACCCGATCGGGACTGCCAGTGCTGCGGCTGCTGTACCCGATAGGCCGGCCAGTGCCACGTCGATCTTTTTCTTCGGCGGTCAGATTGGGTTAGCTGTTGGCCCCCTGCTCGCCGGTATCCTGCTCGGCATTGCCGGCAGAGCTGGTATCGTACCTGTTGCGATGATGGCCCTCGTTCCGGCGGGAACGTTGCTCCTAGCTCAGCAGACTGCTCGTAGTCGACGCAGCGGACATCCTGCACCTCTGCCGCAGCGTCGTCTCTGGACAAAGCTGGCAATCGTCTTGTTGCTCGCATTCATTGTACTAGTCGTCGTCCGATCATCGATCCAGACGGTGTATCAATCGTTTTTACCCAAGCTATTCAGCGATCGCGGTTGGGAACCGGCCCTTTACGGGGCATTGGCCGGCACCTTTATGGCCAGCGGTGCGATAGGGAACGTCCTCAATGGCTGGATGGCCGACCGTTTGGGTATGCGGATCGCCACGGTCTGGCCGCTGATCCTTAGCGTCCCTGCCGGGCTAGCATGTTTTCTGGCAACACCGGTATGGGTTATCTTTATCGCTGCCGGTTTGGCGGGGATGTTGGTTGGCGGACAACACAGCATTCTTGTCTTACATGCCCAACGCATCCTACCGGTACGCCAGGGGCTGGCATCAGGCTTGATCCTGGGCTTTACGTTTGCCTCCGGCGCCATTGGCACTTGGCTGAGTGGGATGATTGCCGACCAGATTGGTCTTGAACAGGTGATGATTGGGGTGACATTATTAGGCTTACCGGCAGCCGCTTTGGCGTTCACACTCCCCGGTCGCACACGACCAGCCGCTGTCGCCGAAGTTCGGGCTGGATTGCAGCCTGAGACGGGCAGGTAGGTGGATGGGGATTCTTAGCGAATATCTGAACTCGGTATGGTATAATAAGCGACATTCTGAGGTGAAAAAGCAGGTAAATACCAATGCTCGACATTCAATCGCTTGAAACCTGGCTTTGGGATGCCGCCTGTGCCATCCGCGGTCCGGTGGATGCGCCCAAGTTCAAAGACTACATCTTGCCGCTGGTGTTTCTCAAGCGGCTGTCCGACGTATTCGATGACGAAATCGAGCGCCTGAGCGCCGAATTCGGCAGCCGCGACCGGGCGCTGCGCCTGCTGGAACAGGAGCGTCAGAGCGGTCAGGTGCATCTGGTGCGCTTTTACCTCCCCGAAAACGCTCGCTGGCAGGCGATCCGCCAGCACAGGGTGAGCGGACTGGGACAGTTCCTGACCGACGCGGTGCGCGATACAGCGTGCGAAAACCCTTCCCTGCAGGGTGTGATCAACATGGTGGATTTCAATGCCACCGCCGCCGGTCAGCGCATCATTCCTGATGATCACCTGAGCAGATTGATTGACGTGCTTTCCATGCACCGCCTGGGGCTGCAGGATGTTGAGCCGGACATTCTGGGGCGCGCCTACGAGTACCTGCTGCGCAAGTTCGCCGAGGGCCAGGGACAAAGCGCCGGCGAGTTCTACACTCCGCGTGAGGTGGCCATCATGATGGCGCACCTGCTCGATCCACAGCCGGGCATGACCGTCTATGACCCGACCTGCGGCTCTGGCGGGCTGCTCATCAAGTGTCATCTGCGGCTGTTGGAAACGCACGGCGTGAAGGAGAACGGCCGCCTTAAACTGCCGCCCGGCGTTGCGCCCTTACGCCTATTTGGGCAGGAGATCAACCCGACCACCTTCGCCATGGCGCGCATGAACGTCATCATCCACGACCTGCAGGCTGACATCCGCATCGGCGACACCATGCGCCATCCGGCTTTCAAGGACACCGCAGGCCGCTTGCAGACTTTCGACCGGGTGACCGCTAATCCGATGTGGAATCAAAAGTTCCCCGTAGAAACCTACGAAAACGACCCCTACGAGCGTTTTAAGCTGGGGGCGCCGCCCTCCTCCAGTGCCGATTGGGGCTGGCTGCAGCACATGCTGGCGTCTCTCAACGAGCGCGGCAAGATGGCGGTGGTGCTGGATA
>Ga0272446_1000349_pt1:0-37500 | contig 72896 bp, 55 predicted proteins | sample YNPCB0061_FD_194587 | JGI IMG/M metagenome (GOLD analysis project Ga0272446, IMG submission 194587) | Hot spring microbial mat communities from Yellowstone National Park, WY, United States - YNP-CB-006-1 | ecosystem: Environmental > Aquatic > Thermal springs > Hot (42-90C) > Sediment... | reverse complement strand
CTACGAGAACGTGGGTAAACGGAGTGGGGCATACAGTGGCGGTTCGTATGGTACGCCTCCCTACATTTTGCTCAACTACCAGGATCGTCTCCGTGATGTCTTCACGCTGGCCCACGAGTTGGGACACTCGCTCCATTCTTACTTCACGCGCAAGCATCAGCCATTCGTGTATGGCAACTACACGATCTTTGTCGCGGAAGTGGCTTCTACGCTCAATGAAGCACTGTTGACGCATTATATGTTACAGAACAATCCTGATGAGTCGCTGCGCCGACGCTTGCTTTCTCAACAGATTGAGGAGATTCGGGGGACAATCTTCCGCCAGACGATGTTTGCCGCGTTTGAATTGTGGATGCACGAGCGCGCCGAACGTGGGCAGCCATTAACGGCTGATGTGCTGAGCCAGCATTATCGTGACCTGGTTGCCCGCTACCACGGCCCCGAATTGCAGATTGATGACGAGCTGGCGTATGAGTGGATGCGGATTCCGCATTTCTACTATAACTTTTATGTCTACCAGTACGCAACCGGTATTTCGGCAGCCCTGGCGCTGAGTCGTCAGATTATCAGCGAGGGGCAACCGGCTATTGATCGGTATCTCCGCTTCTTGCGCAGTGGATCGTCGCGTTCTTCGATTGAGCTGCTACGCGAGGCAGGTGTGGATATGACATCACCAGCACCGATTCAGGCTGCGATGGATACCTTCGCCGGGTTGGTTGATCAGCTTGAGCAGTTGGCAGCGTAGCACCACGCCGATGTCAGCAAAGGGCGGGTTGAGCACCCGCCCCGTCTGTTGCAATGACCCAATATGTGAACTGTCGATCTGTTGGTCATCACGATGACGTTTCTGACGCCCAATCGCGAGGTTTGAGAAATTCGGCCATTGCAGCTTCCGGTGAACCAGGTTCAGGTTGGTACTTGAATTGCCAGCGAGCCAGCGGTGGGAGAGACATCAAAATCGCCTCGATGTTCCCACCAGTTTGCAAACCAAAGAGTGTTCCCCGGTCGTAAATCAGATTGAATTCGACGTAGCGTCCACGGCGGTAGAGCTGCCACATCCGTTCACGCTCGCCGTAGGGCGTATTCATACGGCGACGCACGATAGGCAGATAAGCATCGAGGATGGTCGTGATTCCATCGCGCACGAAGGCGAAGGCCCGCTCGAAACCATCTTCGCTAGTGGGATGCAGATCGTCGAAAAAGATGCCGCCAATTCCACGCATTTCGTTGCGATGTTTGAGGAAGAAGTAATTGTCGCAGGCTGCCTTCATCTCGGCGTAACTGGCAATTGGATGGCGATCACAGTAGTCACGGAGCGTTACGTGAAAGTGATGCGCATCCTCGACAAAGCCATAATTGGGGGTCAAATCCATACCGCCGCCAAACCACCAGTCCTCACCTGCTTCAAAGTAGCGAAAGTTGGCGTGGAAAGCGGGCACGTAGGGGTTGCGCGGGTGAAGCACCATCGAGATACCGGTCGCGAAGTACGGCTGACCGCGGGTTGAGGGGCGGTGTTGCCAGATACTGGGTGGCACTTCGGCACCGTATACTGCCGAGACGTTCACTCCGGCTCGCTCAAATACGGCGCCTTCGGTCATTACCCGTGCCGTGCCCCCGCCACCACCCGGTCGTTCCCAACTCTCGGCTACGAAATGGCCGTGATTATCAATCTCCTCAAAAGCGGCACAGAGCCGATGTTGCCCATCACGCATCAAATCGTGTACGATTGTACGGGTATCGGTGACCGTCATACTAAGTTCTCCTAGCTGCTGCTACAAGGCTCTGCTAAACAGCTACACCAGGGTCGCGAACGCGGCTTCCGCCGCATTGAGCGTCTCATCGATGTCGGCGGCAGTATGTGCTGTGCTGACAAAGCCGGCCTCAAACTGGGAAGGAGCCAGGTAGACGCCACGTTCGGCCATTGCCCAGAAGAACCGGGCATAGCGTTGCGGATCGGCGTAGGCCTTTGCTTCGGCGTAGTTGGTGATCTGGCTGTCGGCCTGACGCAGGAAATAACAGCCAAACATGGTACCCACATTTCCTACCTGTAATGGAATCCGGTAGCGTTCACCAAGCATCCGCAGACCGTTAGCGAGCTGTGTGGTAAGCGTCACCGCCCGCCAAAACGCCTTACCCTCATCAGCGAATGCCGTCCGCAGGGTTGCCAGACCAGCAGTCATTGCCAGCGGATTACCACTCAGCGTACCGGCCTGATACATCGGACCGGCGGGAGCAACCAGTTGCATCAGGTGACGTTTCCCGGCGTAAGCCCCTACCGGCAAGCCACCACCGATCACCTTCCCCAGGCAGGTCAGATCGGGATCAAGACCCCACAACGCCTGTGCACCACCCGGAGCTACCCGAAAACCGGTCATCACCTCATCGAGAATGAAGATTGCGCCATGCGACTTGGTCAATTCGCGCAGACCACTCAGAAAGCCAGGTTTGGGCAACACGAATCCCATATTGGCCGCAATCGGTTCAACAATAACCGCAGCAATCTCGGCGCCACGGCTGGCAAACAGTGCTGCTACCGCATCAAGATCGTTGTACTCGACAGTGATCGTCTCGGCGGCAACCGATGGTGGCACCCCCGGACTATCGGGGAGACCGAGGGTTGCAACACCACTACCGGCCTGCACCAACAGCATATCGGCGTGACCGTGGTAACAGCCGTTAAATTTCACAATCAGACGCCGACCGGTCGCTGCCCGCGCCAGACGCAGAGCACTCATTGTAGCCTCGGTGCCACTGTTGACAAACCGAATCTGCTCGATTGACGGCACCAGTTCAATCACTAAGCGGGCAAGTTCGGACTCTAACTCGGTTGGCGCGCCAAAGCTCGTTCCACGCTGAGCCTGTTCGGCGATGGCGTTCACTACCACCGGATGAGCATGGCCGAGCAGCAACGGCCCCCACGAGAGCACATAGTCGATATAGCGATTGCCATCAACGTCCCAAACGTGCGCGCCTTGACCCCGCTCAAAGAATATGGGTGTACCGCCAACCCCCCGGAAAGCACGTACTGGCGAATTGACACCACCTGGAATCACCTCTTGCGCAGCGGCAAAGTCGGCCTGCGAACGGCTATAACGTTCGGTAACAATGCTCATTGCATCACCTCTTGAAGAGCAGGCATCGTCGTAGAAACAGGAAATGATTGGACAAACTCGACCAGATAGCGAACGTGATCAACCGGCGTTTCGGTCAGAATGCCGTGACCGAGATTGAAAATGTGACCGGGACGACCACCGACTCGCTGTAAAATCTCACGGGCGCGGGCAGCAATGATAGATGGCGGTGCAAAGAGGGTCATCGGATCGAGATTGCCCTGAACAGCATGTTCATAACCGTATTGCGCCCAGGCTGTATCAATATCGATCCGCCAGTCTACACCAAGCACATCAGCGCCGATCTGACGCAATTCACCGGCCAGACCGGCCATATCGGTGCCGAAGTAAATGATCGGTGGTGCAGCGTCTCCTAACCGTTGGCGCACCGTTTGTATGACCGCCTTTGTATGCTGCAACACATAACTGCGGTAGTCAGCAGGTGCCAGCGCGCCGGCCCAGCTATCGAAGATTTGCACTGCGTCGGCCCCCGCCTCGACCTGTGCAATCAGGTATTCGGCAACCAACTGGCTGAGCCGCTGCATGAGGTCATGCCAGGCCGCCGGTTGTTCATACATGAAGCGTTTTGTCAGCCGGTACTCTCGCGATCCTCCGCCTTCGATGGCATAGCTGGCGAGCGTAAAGGGTGCCCCGCTAAAGCCGATCAGCGGCAAACCATTCAGTTCACGTTTGACCAACTGTAACGCCTTCAGTGTGTAGGCGACCGTCTCACGTGGATCACAAGAACGTAATGCTGCAACTTCACGCGGATGACGAATGGGGTTGTGAATAACCGGTCCCTCGCCTTTTTCGTAGGTGAGCTGCAACCCTAGCCCTTCAAGGGGTGGCAGAATATCGGCAAAGATAATTGCTGCATCTACACCAAGTGCCTTTACTGGCTGTAACGTAACTTCAGCGGCGACCTCGGGTGTTTTCACCATCTGCAAAAATCCGTACCGCTCGCGGACAGCCCGGTATTCAGGCATATAGCGACCGGCCTGGCGCATCAACCAGATCGGTGTGCGATCGACCGATCGACGACGACAGGCACGTAGAAAACGATCACGCATGATCTTCCTCTCAATGTATAGAACCTTATCCCAACCACTCAGCAGCTTCTCGCGCCCAATACGTGATAATCATATCGGCGCCAGCACGCCGAATCGCAGTCAGAGTCTCCAATGCAATTCGCTGCTCATCGAGCCAGCCCTGTAAGGCGGCAGCTTTCACCATACTGTATTCACCACTGACCTGATAGGCAGCCAGGGGCAACGTATAGCGGTCGCGTACCTGACGGATAATATCGAGGTAGGCAAGTGCCGGTTTAACCATCAGAATATCAGCACCTTCGGCGACATCAAGTTCGACTTCACGAAGTGCTTCACGAGCATTGGCCGGATCCATCTGATACTGGCTACGGTCACCAAATTGGGGTGGGCTTTCGGCGGCATCGCGGAAGGGGCCGTAGAAGCCACTCGCATATTTGGCGGCATAGCTCATAATCGCCGTATGTTGCAGACCAGCAGCATCAAGCGCAGCTCGAATAGCAGCTACCATCCCGTCAATCATTCCTGACGGCGCAATAATGTCGGCGCCAGCTCTGGCATGCACAACCGAAGCCTCGGCGAGTAACGCCAGTGTCGCATCATTAAGCAGATAACCCTGGCCGAGTTGCGGCTGATAGTCATTCCGATCAGGGGTATTGAGAACACCGCAGTGGCCGTGGTCAGTGTACTCACAGAAGCACATATCACTGATAACAACCATACCCGGCACTTCGGCCTTAATCGCCTGAATGGTTTGCGGGACAATACCTTCGGGATCATAATTTTCGCTACCACAAGCATCTTTACGGGCCGGAATGCCAAAGAGCAGTACCGCTCGAATCCCAAGTTCAGCCAGTTCCTTTGCCTCTCGCGCAGCCTGATCGGGCGACATCTGATACTGACCGGGCATTGAGCGAATAGCTACTCGTAAATTGTGACCATGACGCACAAACATCGGCGCGATCAATTGGGCCGGCGTCAGGCGCGTTTCACGCACAAGATCACGGAGCGCCGGGCTGACACGTAACCGGCGTGGCCGGTATACCGGCGTTGGAATGTTTGTTGTTGTGCCATTGGCAACTGATACGTGACGAGAGAGAAGATCCACCTTTTTACTCCTTGGTTTCACAGTGCGGGATAAAGACCTGTTCCAAAGCAGCAATCAGCGCGTCATCGTGTGGACGGTCGGCAATGGCTGCGACCGACAGACCAAGTTCAGTGCAGACAGCAGCCGTGCTGGGGCCGATACAGATCAATGGTGGTAGTTGATCAGGCGTACACAGAGGCTGAAGTTGGCGCACTGCTGAACCACTGGCGAGCACAATCGCATCAACCGCCTGAGACTGCAACGCTGAGCGAAGTTCATCGACCCCCGAACCGGCAACTGTACAGTACGCGGTGACCCGTTCGACATCGGCGCCTGCCGTGCGTAACGCCTCGGCAAGAGTGGGAGGCGCAATATCCGCACACGGTAACAAAACCCGTTTCCCGGCCAGATTTCCCATCGCTGCCGGTAAGGCTGCTCCCAGTTCTAACTCAGGGACAACCGCCGGTTCACGCCCCCACACGCGCCGACAATCAGCCGCCGTCGCTTTGCCAACCGCAGCAATCGCAGTGGCGGTAGGGATCACCGCTTCAGCTAACACCTGTACCGTCTGGCGACTGGTCACAACCAGCCAATGGTATGCACCGGCAGCGAGACGGGCGATGGCCTGTTGCAGAGGATATTGATCGGCAGGTGGTGCATACGCGATCAACGGCGTTACTAACGGTAGTGCGCCAAGAGACCGCAACCGCTCGGCCAGGGTATCGCTGCGTCCAGATGGACGAGTAATGGCTATCCGGCGACCAACAAGGCCACTCATCGGCGTGCCTCCAGTTGATGACGAATAGTCGTCAGGATTGCCTCACCACCGCGGGCCAGCAACAACTCGGCAACCGCAACCCCCAGAGCTTCTGGCTGCGCTGGATCACCGGTTTGCTCGGCAAAGACAAGGGTCTTACCGTCGAGTGAACCGATCATACCACGCAGGTGCAGACCGGCATCAGTAACCACTGCATGCGCAGCAACCGGTATCTGGCAACCACCCTCTAACCGCCGTAACAGTGCCCGCTCGGCTAAAGCGGCTGAACGCGCAACCGGATCGTCGAGGGTCGCCACTAACGACTGGGTTGCGGCATCGTCAGCACGAATCTCGATAGCCAGAATGCCCTGGGCCACTGCCGGCAACATCACCTCCGGATCGAGAGGATAGATAACCGCGTCGCCGATCTGCGCACCAGGCGTACCATCCCACAACCCCAGCCGACGCAAACCGGCAGCAGCCAGAATCAGAGCATCGTACTGACCGGAAGCCAGCTTGCGCAAGCGGGTGTCAACGTTCCCACGCACATCGCTAAGCTGCAAATCGGGTCGATGATGGCGAAGCTGACTGGTGCGTCGCAAGCTCGACGTTCCGACCCGTGCCCCGGCCGGTAATGTTTTGAGATCGGTGCCGATGGTAGCATTCCGCACGACTAAGGCATCGCGCGGATCGGCCCGGACCGGAAATGCAGCGAGCATCAACCCATCGGGCGTCACAGTCGGCATATCTTTCGCACTGTGGACACAAAGATCAACTTCACCGGCTAATAGGGCCTGCTCAAGCTCCTTCACAAACAGACCCTTATCGCCAACCGCCGATAATGCGACATCCAGCACGCGATCGCCGGTAGTTGAGATGATCCGCAGCTCAACCTCGAGATCGGGAACAGCGGTACGGAGCGCACGCGCAACCCATTCTGACTGGACACGGGCAAGAGCCGAACCGCGAGTACCAAGCAAGACACGCGCCATAAACGCCTCTCAATGTTCCAGATTAAAGAGTTCGGCCAGAATCGAAGCGTAACGTTTACCCTGACCATGCGCCGCCGCTTCACGTAGACAGCGGGTTGGCGGGTGCAACAGCTTATTGATAATACTCCGTGACATTCCTTCAATCACCGCCCGCTGTTCGGGGGAAAGATCGTGCAAGCGGCGTAGTGCACGGGTCAACTCCTCATTCCGCACCTCTTCCGCTCGCTGTCGGAGCATCGTCAGTACTGGTAGCGCCTCTTGCGTGCGCATCCAGGACATAAACTCTTGTACCTGCTCTTCAACAATCTGTTGGGCAATGTCCAGCACGGTACTTCGCAACTCAATCGTGTGACTCACCACTTCACGCAGGTCGTCAACAGTGAAGAGGTAAACACCGGGAAGTTGTGCCACATCAGCCGCAATATCACGTGGTACGGCCAGATCGATCAGGAGCATCGTAGGTGGTTCACAATCGCCACAAGCGCGTGCCCGCTGTTTCTGGGCAATTGCTTCGGCAACATGGTGACGATAAATAATCGGCACCGGCGCCGCTGTCGAACTAATCACAATATCAGCGCGGGCCAATGCCTGAGGGAGCGCACCAAAATCGAGCATTTCGGCGCCATAACGCTCAGCCAGGGCAGCAGCGCGAGCCGACGTGCGATTGATAATCGTCAACCGATCAGCACCGTTGGCAATCAGGTTCTGGGCGGCCAGCTCACTGACCTCACCGCCACCAATGAGCAACACTTCCCGACCACGCAAATCACCAAGCCGACGACGGGCCAGCTCAACCCCGGCCTGGGAAACACTGGCTGCCCCTTTACCAATCGTCGTTTCATGACGGACACGCTTGCCGGCTACCAGGGCAATCTGGAACAAGCGGTGTAATATCGAACCGACACTTCCGATCCGTTGCGCAGCTTCGTAGGCGCTACGAACTTGCCCCTGAATCTGCGCCTCACCTAGCACGAGCGAGCGTAGCCCGGCCGCCGTTGCACATAAATGCCGGACCACCGATTCGCCCTGATAGAAATAAAGCGTATGGGCAAAACTCTCTGCTGGGCGCTGGTGAAAAGTAGACAGAAACTCCACAACGTGTTGGGCTGTCGTGCCTGGATTGGTCACTCCGTACAACTCAACTCGATTGCAAGTTGAGAGAATAACGGCCTCACTGAAGAGGGGTGGTGCGCCGGTTTCGGACACGGTTAGTCGCATCAAGGCTGACGGCAAATCGGTCTGACTGAACGCAAGCTGTTCACGAATCTCAACCGGCGCCGTGGTATGATCGAGACCGGCAAGGAACAGATTCATACGCCTGATCCTCTGCGTTGCAAAACATTCACGGTACGACGCTAAACGGAAATCCACCTTCTCCAACCGGACGCATGGCAACAGAAGGCCCGGCATCCTCGCCTCGGCGCACCATTGCGCTTTTGGAGGCCTTAGTATTATACCGCAGATTGTTTCATAATCTACACATTTCTATACTTTTCTAAGCATCGCCCATCGCAGCCACCAACTGCCCCAGATCACGACGCTGGCTACGGAAGGCGCTGACATCAATTGCACGGAGCATCACCAGCGCTGTGCAGAGAATGATCGCCTCGATCAGAAAGACCGTTGCATACGCACCAGTTGGCCCAACGACTAGGGCTGCCAGGTCGCGGATGATCCCGGCCAGTAAGTTCCCTAAACCGCGCGCAGCCGCATCGGCGACGCCCCATGCACCGATAAAAAGACCCACCTGCTGCGGCGTGGTCATATCGAGCATCAACGCCAGATTCGTTGCCGTTGCAATACCGGTACCAAAGCCGAGTAAAGCAACTGCTGGCACAAAGATCGGCTCAAGATGTAAGATACCACTGAGCGCAATCAGGGTAAGGCCGGTAGCCGCAATGATGCCACCGACCATCGCGCCGTGTTTGTTGCTTAGCCAACGGCTTAACACAATGCCATGCAACAAAAGGGCTAATAAGGTGGCACTTCCCCATGTCGCTGTCAATTGCGTTGTCGAACGAACATCCATCGCGAAAGCCTGCGCGCCATACGGTTCAAGTAATACGTCCTGACCAAGAATCGCCGACAGCATAAACATCAGATAGACAAAAAACCGCCGGGCAAGAGGATCGCGAACAACAGTGCGCACTGACGCTGTTGCACTGTAACGCTCTTCGTGGCTGAGTGGCACCGCGTTACGCGGCTCAAGTCCGATCAGGCCAAGCGTAGCAATTGTTAAAGCAACCCCAGCACAAATCGCGAAGACCTCGATCAGACGCTCCGGCGAGTAGGGTTCAAGTGCACGCCCGGTGCCAATCGCTGTGCCGATAACTGCTGTAATCATCATAAACCACATCACGGCAATTGTGCGCGAACGATATTGAGCGGGCGATATATCGCTTGCCAGTGAGAGATAGGAGACAACTGCGGTGTTAAAGCCCACCCCCCATATGCCGAAGACCAGGAGGGCAAAGATCAGACCCGGCCAGAAATTAGCGTCCATCGCAAAGGCTGCAAAGGGAGTCAGGGCTGCACCGACAACACACAGCAGAATGCCCAACGCGATGTAAGGAGTACGGCGATAGCCCCACAGCGGATGCCGATCCGAGAATTGACCGATGAAGACCTGAATCGGTGAAAAGAGATGCGGCAAAATGATCAGCGCCGCTACAATACTGGCCATAATCCCAAGCTCGTGGATCATGATCCGATTGAGAACCCCAGTAATCGGCACCAGACTAATCGCAACGGCGACATGCAGCATTCCGAGCCGAATCATCTTCAACCAGCTCATCTGACACTCCTCTCTTCACTAATCCCTTCGAGACGATCTTCGAGGTCCTGGTAGATTTCCTGCAAGCGGTTGAGCGTCGCTTCGTCAGCCGCCCAGAAACCACGACCGGCAGCTTCAAGCAATCGACGAACGACGCCAGCGGTTGCCGATGGGTTGAGCGCCGCCATCCGCTCGCGCATGGTGTCATCGAGGGCATAAGTGGCTGCGATCTCGTCGTACACCCAACCTTCAACCGCATTGGCGGTTGCACTCCAGCCATATGTATGCCCGACACGGGCTTCAATTTCACGTACCCCGGCAAAGCCGTGGGCAAGCATGGCTTCATGCCACTTTGGATTGAGCAGCTTGGCGCGGGTTTCGAGACGCAGCATCGTTTCAATCGAAGCCACCCTACTGGCGCCGGGTGTATTGATCGCATCGGCAACCAGCACTGGTGGCGCCTGACCACGCAATCGTTCAACACTCTTCGCGACACCTCCGAGATTCTCGTAGTAGTTGTCGATGTCGGTTAGACCGACCTCAAAGCTGTCAATGTTCTGGAAGGTCGCTTGCACGTGCCGCAACGCCCCCTCAAGCAAATGCCGTGCCTCACGCCATTGCCCGTCAGCCGTGCGGACAAAACTCTTGCGCGACAAGAAGGCGTCACTCAGTTGTTCATCATTCTCCCAGGTACCGCTTTCGACCAGGAAATTAACATTTGCGCCGTAGCTACCAGGAGCGTTGGTAAAGACACGAATCGCCGCTTCTTCGAGCGAGATGCGTTGTTCAGCGACTTGCGCCAGTACATGGGCGCGCACGAAGTTCCATTCCGGCGGCTCATCAGCAGTTGCCGCCAAATACGCCGCACGGTCGATCAAGCGCATCTGGTTGCCGAGCAGATCGCGGAAAATACCGCTGACGGTGACCACTACGTCAATCCGTGGACGACCGAGTTCGCTTAACGGACGAAGCGTTACATCGGCAATGTTCCCCAGCTCATCAACAACCGGACGGGCGCCGATTAATGCCAGCACCTGCGCCACCCCTTCACAGTCGCTCTTGAGATTGTCAGTACCCCATAACACAACCGCGATACTCTCTGGCCAGCCACCCTGGTCGGTACGTAGGCGAGCAAGCAACTCAGTAGCCAGAGCTTCCCCACGTTGCATTGCTGCTAGCGTTGGCACCCGATAGGGGTCAAGCGCGAACAGGTTGCGTCCGGTTGGGAGAACAGCAGGATTACGCACGGCATCGTTACTCGGTGAAGGTGGAATGAACCCACCGCGCAAACCGTGCAACAAGTTTTGCAGCTCGTGATTGGTCAGCAGGCCGGTGCGCAGTTCGGCCAGTTTGGGCCAGAACGGCTTTAGCTGCGCTGCGGGGACGACCTGAGCCAGGCGCGCCGTAGCGGCTCGTGCTCCAGCTTCAGTATCTGGTGCTTCGGCATAAGCCAGCATTGCCGAACGTCCCAGGGCTTCGATCTCGCGCATCTGACTCTGCGCCACCAGATCACTGCCCAGGCGCGCACAGAGATCTGCGTAATCGATCCCCATCCCACGTGCGATCAATGCTGGCAAGCCGCCATCAGGTTGTAAGTTCGCGTAGAGCCACAAGAAATCGGCCAGCTCCGCCGGTGTTGGCGGCTGACCGAGCACATGCAACCCAACCGGAATCATCCGCTGCTCAATCCGAAGCAGCTCATGGGCTAACCCCGCCACATCGGCGTAATCATCACCACTCGTCGCCATGGGAATACCGAGCTGCGCAGCCCGCTCACGCAGATCGGAGACCAACGCCGGGTCAGGACGACGTTCGTACTGATCAATCGCATCACGTAGCGCTCGCAACCCTTTGTACAACCCAGCTTGCTGAACCGGCGGCACCAGATAACTGACCAGCGTCGCCGCGCCGCGTCGTTTGGCAATCGCCGCCTCACTCGGATTATTCACGCTGTAGAGATAGAAGTTCGGTATTGGCCCGATCAGGCGCAACGGCCAACAACGAGCACTAAGCCCCACCTGCTTCCCCGGCATAAACTCCATCGCGCCGTGTGTCCCAAGATGAATAACTGCATCGGCACGGAATTTGTGGATCAACCAGGTGTAAAACGCAGCAAAAGCGTGGTTTGGGGCAGCATCTTTGGCGAGCAATAATCGCATCGGATCACGCTCGTAGCCAAAACTGGGCTGTACACCAACAAAAACATTCCCGAACTGACGGCCCAAGATACGGATGCCCCGACTATCACGTAACAATTCACCCGGCGCCGGTCCCCAATACGGTTCGATCTCGGTATAAGCAGGGAAGAGACGGCGATACTCATCGGCACTCAACCAATCGGCAATGTTGGCATCAGCGCCCTGGGCTGGACCAGTATCTAACAGCAAATGGCGCAATTCATCAACAGTGCGTGGCACCTCAACCTGATAACCATCGGCAGCCAAAGCCTGCAACAGATGAAACAGACTGGCGAAGACATCGAGATACGCCGCCGTCCCAACCGTACCCAAGGCTGGCGGGAAATTGTAAATCACTACTGCCAGCCGCTTCTGCGCATTCGGCAGATGACGTAGGGCAACCCGACGGGCAATTCGGTCGGCGATCTGCTCGATCTCAGCTTGTGCCGGTGCAAAGCGTTGTCCGTCAGCGGCGGGACCACCGAAAATCAGCGGTTCGGCCGCACCTTCCAGCTCAGGAATCGCCACACTCAACGCCTGCTGCACCGGAACCAGACCATTATCATCGGCACGCCAGTCATCTATCCGCTGAAACGCCAGCGGCACCAATCCCAGGTACGGACGATCAAACCTGATCAGCGCCTCAGCCGCCTGGCGGGGCTGGCTCTCGGCTGGGCCACCGACCAGGGCAAAACCGGTTGCGTTGACCAGCAGATCGACATCAGCCAGCTCTTTCTCTAGGAGCGGACGCATATCCAGACCGGCTGCATACGCGATACGCGCCTCGAGACCGCGCGCCTCAATGGCACGGGCCAGCGCATCGATATGAGGAGTATTCCCACTTAGCACCACGGTTCGTAGGGTGAGAATACCCACTTTACCGCGTGGCGCAAATCGATTCCCCCGCCAGCGTCGGTAATCGTTCAACGACGAAAAAAGGTCAGGGGCATCAGGATGATAAAGAGCAGTATCAGGGTAGGTGAGTGGATCGAGCTGAGGCAGTTTTGGACGTGGTGCAGGACCGTAACGACCGATTAAGACACAGAGCAGGCGATAAAGATTTTCGGGTGAAGCATTGAGCCAGTACTGATGGCTGGTAATATACGTATACAAATCGCGCGACGTACCGGGAATAACTTTCAACACCTTACTCAAATTGCGCAAAATCGCCAGTTGGCGACGGGCCTCACCAGCGCCACCTTGGGGGCGCAATTTCTGCACCCAACTGCGCAATGGACCCGGTTCATTTTCACTCTCACGCCGAAGTGAAAAACCACCAATGCGCGTACAACGGATCAGAGCCGGATTCGAGGTAATGATCAGCGTCGGCTTGTCATAGTGCGCCAATCGATCCGCGAGTGGCCGAACCAGTTCCTCGCTAAACAGGCGCGCTCCAAAGACTAGATCGGCCCGCGCCAGGTCTCGATCAAGCTGCGACCAGCCTGCACCATCGCGTAGTGTCGCGGCATCGTAAACCGCCAGACTCAACGCCACCTTGTGCTCGCGCCGCAAACGATCGGCAGCCGCCAGAAGTGCCGGACGATGGTTTCCGTCGATGGTCAGAACCACAATATGCATGAGCAATTCCCTCATCTCGTACCAGGCGAAACCAGAATCACGGCCAACAGACACCCCAGGCGGCAGGATCATTCCTGCCACCAGGGCACAACATCAACGGAGAGATGCAAGAACTATCACTAATCGGCCGCTATCACACGCTGCGGTCGGTTCGGACCAGGATAATTGGGGAAGCCGGGTAGACCTTTCCAGCGAATGGCTTCAGTCGTCTTGCGTGTAGGTAGCCGATAAATGGCCAGTAAGCGCAGTGCAATGGCTGCCTTCAGACGAGTTGACTGCGCCAGCGCAATCGGATCGTTTCGCCCTTCCAGAGCACGCAACTTACGGTCATACTCAACCAGCTTATCCATGTACCCAAAGAAACGCGGATCGTCGAGGTTCATTGTCTCAGGGTAGACCTGCGTCGCAATATCGTTGCACAGGCGGATGACACGCTGGTCGTAGTCGCGCCAATCGAGACCAAGAGCAGCGTAGAAATTAGACCGGCGGGCATCGTTGAGATACATCGTTGCATACACCGCGAGCAAGAAGAAACGGATCCAGCGCCGGTTGACGCCCTCAAGCATCTCAGGCTGCGAGCGCATCAAGAGGGCAAAGAACTCACCATGGCGATATTCGTCGTTGCACCACTGCTCAAACCACTTGAAAATGGGGTGAATACAGTACTGCGGATTCCGTTCCAGGTGGCGATAGATATGAATATAGCGCGAGTAACCGATCTTCTCCGACAGATAGACGGAATAGAAGATAAACTTCGGCTTGAAATAGGTGTACTTCTTGCGCTTCTGTAACACGGTCAGATCAAGCGCAACGTTCAGATCAGCCATCGTGCGATTGAGAAAGCCGGCGTGACGGCCTTCATCGCGGCTCATATACTTGAAAATGGCTTTCAGCGTCGGATCATGGAGATGTTTTACCATCTCGGCATAGAGCAGACAACCGCTGAACTCTGCCGTACACGAGCGCTCGAGGAAATCGATGAAGGCATCGCGCTCAGGCATATCATCAAAATTCTGCAAAAACTCATCGGTACGCCGGAAGTGGGTGCGGTTGTAATCGTAGGCAAACTCGTCACGGATCCAGTCAAACTCGTCGCGCAGCCCATTGCGGTCAATCTCGAGTCTGTCGATAGCCTTAAAATCGGTAGTGTAAAAGCGCGGAGAAAGAATGGCCTCTTTCAGAGCATGGCGGGTCGTGCGACTGAACTCACCGGGCATTTCCATCATTAACGGATTAATCCAGAACATCCCTGCGCTCCTTTGCGATCTGGTAACTCCTATCTTGCCACGGGCATAACGCCCGACCAACACTACGGATGCTCGACAAGCTCATTGATCTCGACCAGACTGCTCTTCTTGGTCAGAAACCGTCGCAGAGCACTGGCCTTGTAGAGGCGAATCGGGCTGCGATAACAGATTTCACCGTTGGTACGCCCATCTTCGGTCGGTGGGAGATGCATAATCTCAAGGGTATCGCCAGGTTGAATCTCCATTCCAGGTGGTAGATCAACGTGGAAGTGGAAATGCTCGTGCTCACTCTGCAAGCGAACAAACCCCTCACCCTCGAGCAATACCTCACGGTTGTACCACTTGTGCAGCAAGAACGCCGCTACTCCCAATACGGTCACCGCCAGTAACTTCCGCATATCTTCCTCCTGTAGTCTCGTTTCTGAACTACAACCTTATCAAACTAGGATCTCCTGGCCTCGATCAACGTCACGTGATAGAAGCGACTGCGAATGGGCTGAACCCGTTGAACGCGCAAACCAGACTGAGCCAGAATACTCACTACATCACTGTCACGGATCATCTGAATCCCGGTGCGACGCTGACTATGGGGAAACCAACCGCCGATCCGGTGCAATGCGGCCAACAACGTACTGTACGGCGCATAAGTAAGGAGCAGCGTGTGTTCGGTCAGACTGGCTAGATGATGGCAAAGTTGCGTAAACGCCGGTTGGGGATAATGGATTAAGACATCGAAACAGGCCACAAGCTGAGCCGGTTCACACAACGATTCAATATCAGCTTCGATACACTCAACCCGATCAGACAAACCGGCTTCGGCGACTGCCCGACTGGTAGCGGCGACCATTTGCGGTGCAATATCGGCGGCCCGCACTCGATAGCCGCGTCGGGCCAACATCAGGCTAAACAAACCAACCCCACAACCAACGTCAAGTGCCGTGGTTGGCGGCGGTTGATCGTCGAGCCACGTATCGGCTATCTCCAGCATCCGGTTATGACCATCACGAATGCTCTGCCGAATGAGGGAAAGTGGGGCGTTGCCGTAAATTGCCGACCAGCGTTCAAAGCCCAGACCATTGAAATACTCCCGTAATTGGGCTTTGTGCCGAGATAGCTCGAGCACGTCTCCCTCCTGTCTGGTACCTGTGTAGTCCAAACTTGGAACTACGTTCACAAATAATCGATACGTGCAGCTATTCCGAATCGAATGACCAATCTGTGAATTGATGATGTAGTGCAGAATCAAAACTACGAATGTTCAAGCAAATTGTAGCATGAGAGTCAACAAAATGGAATATAGACAATGTTTGTGCAAAATCTTTGCGATTTATTCAAATGGCTCATGATTGCGTTGTGATGCTCAAAAAATCCATTATCTGAACCTTGAAATATGTTCACAGGACGGGCAATGGTGCTGCACGAGCGTCTGTCTGAACCTGACACCTCGAACTATGACCCGTGCTATAATTGAGCAACGGAAATGTGCTATCGTTTCACCACATTGACTGCCAGGCCAATCAACGCGCCACAGCTAGCCGAACGGTGGTGCATCAATTTTGAATGATGAAAATCATTATCTGCACTTCGTTTCCGTTGATGGTTTAGACTGTGCGGTATGAGTGTAGGGGTGGGCCAGACTACCGCGTAGCCAGAGTTTTACGCTGCTACTGGAGGCTTACAAAGATGGAAGGCTATACACTGCCCCGTCGCGATGGATCGGATAGCGCACCTGATCTGATCGACTTGCGAAGCGATACGGTCACTCTGCCCAGTGCCGCGATGCGAGCCGCAATCAGTGCAGCCGCCCTCGGCGACGATGTCTATGGCGAAGATCCAACAGTGAACGCGCTTGAACAACTGGCCGCTCAGCGCGTCGGTAAAGAAGCGGCTGTACTGGTCGTCAGTGGAACGATGGGGAACCTGGCTGCACTGCTGGCGCATTGTCAGCGTGGTCAGCGCGTTATTCTGGGTAACGAAAGCCACATTTACCACTATGAAGCTGGTGGCGCCAGTGCCCTGGGTGGATTAATCTACCACCCATTGCCTACCGATCCGAACGGATGTATCGACCTGTCCGCACTGGAAGCAGCTGCAACCACGATCAACGATCCCCATTTTTCGCCTCCTGGTGTCATTTGTCTGGAAAACACCCATAACCGCTGCGGTGGCGTCGTTTTGACACCCGATTATCTGGCACAAGTCCGAACGATAGCCTACAACCACGGCTTACCGGTTCATCTCGATGGTGCACGAATCTTTAACGCCGCTGTTGCCCTTGGCGTACCGGTTACCGAACTGACAAACCACGTTGACACGGTGATGTTCTGTCTGTCGAAAGGGCTGGCTGCACCGGTTGGCTCGCTGGTTGCCGGGTCGGCTGAGGTCATTGCCCGTGTACGACGGATACGCAAAATGCTCGGTGGCGGAATGCGACAGGCTGGCATTATTGCTGCCGCCGGTATTGTGGCATTAACCGAAATGATTGATCGCCTCGCCGAAGACCATGCCAACGCCAGACTACTGGCTGCCGGCCTGGCCGAATTACCAGGTGTACAGATCGATCTGAGTAAAGTACAAACAAATATTGTGCGCTTCCACCTGAATCATCCGCGGCTGCGGGTGGCTGAGTTCCTGGCGGCACTCCGTGCACGTGGTATTTTAATGGGAAGTTTGAGCACCACGAGCGTCCGTGCAGTTACGCACTACGGAATTGAGCAAACTCACATTGAGCAGGTTATCACGGTAGCAGCCGAGATTCTGGCGTAAACCGCAAATGGAGCAGAGACGTGATCCTCATAGCACGTGTCGTACTTGCGATCAGGACCTGGGTAACGACGTGGAGCCAGCAAGACCATATTACTTGCCTAGCCATAAACACCAAAGTATTACTGGCTAAACAGTAGGCGAAAGCCACTATCCTCCTTTTGGGGATGTTATGAATCGCGGCATTTCTTCTGACTTGTACGTTCTGTCTACACCTACCGGACAGATTCTGGCCGTTAGTGAAGCGATGCGTCCCTTGCAAGCGCAGGTCTCTACCCTACTCGCCGATCTGGTGCAATCGAGGGAGAATACAGAGGTCGTACTCAGCGGGCGCGTATACAACGTGCAACGGCAAGTTCTATGGAGCGAAGACGGGCAAGTCTTCGGCATCATGCTCGCATTTCGCACTACGAAGTCTGATGCACGACTCGGTGAAATGGCTCTTACGCTTTCTAGCAAGCTGGAAATCGAACATGTGTTAGAAAACGTTGTCCGTTTCGCGATGGAACTGCTCGATGCCGATGCCGGTGCACTACCAATCTACGACGCAGAGATGGATCGTCTGTTACCCGGTCATCTGGTCAATTTACCGATTGATCTGATAGTACCGATAACCGGAAAACGGCGCGGATTGATGTGGCAAATTATTGATCAACGAACGTCACTTTTGATTGCTGATTATGCCGATCATCCGGCGGCATTACCAGAACTGGTGAATATCGGAGTACGCTCACTCCTGGCGACACCGATTCTGTACGGTCAGACTCCCCTGGGTATTTTGGCCATCTACCGCATGCGCAATGAGCCATTCCGCGAGAGTGATCGCGATCTTTTACAGGCCATTGCGCAGCAAACTGCCATTGCCTTGCAAAGCGCCCGTATGTACCAGCGTGCTATTCGGAATGCTGATGAACGCTTTGCATTGTACCAGGCCAGCATCGAACTGGGAGTTACGCTTGATCTGGAACAATTGTATCAGGCGATCCATCGCGCAGTGACACGTTTGGTGAACCATCAGCGCTTCGTAATTGCAACGCTAAACGAGCAGCGACTCGTAGATTATGTCTATATCATCACTCCCGACGGGCGCCAGGCTCAACAACGACTACCGTTACACTGTGGTCTGGCCGGATATGTGTTGCGCTTCGGCGTCTCGTTACGCTTATCCGGCGCCCATGCTATCCCTGAGCCAGCGATCCAACTCCTGCCTGACATTGAAGGTGATCCGGCCCAGGGCACGCTGATGGCTACGCCCCTGAGCTTAGGCGACCGCATCATTGGTGCGCTTGTTGTGTGGAATAATCAGCATGATGCCTATTCTAAAGCCGATCTGAACGCACTTGAACTCCTGGCAGCGACAGTAGCGGTAGCTTTACAAAATGCTTTTCGCTTCGCCCAAATCCAAACGTTAGCTATCACCGATAACCTGACCGGCCTGATCAATCGGCGTCACTTTCTCAATATCCTGCACCACGAAATCGAGCGTTCCCGGCGTTATCACACACCGGTGAGCGTTGCAATGATTGATATTGATTACTTCAAGCAGATCAACGACACCTACGGCCATCTGGTCGGTGACCATGTTTTACGTGAAGTAGCCCAACGTTGTCGCCAACACTTACGTGATGTTGATATTCTGGCCCGTTATGGCGGTGAAGAGTTTGCTTTAATTTTACCGGAAACAACCTACGAACAGGCCATGGTGGCCAGTGAACGACTCCGCAAGACAATCGCTGCAATGCCAATCATGCTCGATGGGAAATCGTTACACACGACCTTGAGCATCGGCGTAGCCTCGTTTCATCCAACGCTGTATCCCGATCCATCTTCATTTATCGCCGACGCCGATCGCGCCCTCTACCTGGCCAAACAGCGTGGACGCAATCGGGTCTGTGGTGTACAGGAGCTGACGAACAATGCCGAATCCTGATTTTACGTATGTCCAACGCATTCTTACCAGTCGGGTATATGATGTCGTTAAAGAGACACCACTACAGCCGGCGCCCCTGCTGAGTAGCCGACTTGGCATTCCGATCTTTTTTAAACGTGAAGACCTTCTGCCCATCTTTTCGTTTAAGCTCCGTGGCGCATACAACCGGATGGCACATCTCAGTCCGGCAGAAAAAGAACGTGGCGTGATCACGGCTTCTGCTGGTAATCACGCCCAGGGTGTTGCCTATTCCGGACAACAGCTCGGAGTACGGACGCTGATTGTGATGCCAGCAACGACGCCAGAAATCAAGGTTGCCGCCTGTCGACGACGGAACGCTGAAGTTGTGTTATACGGCGACAGCTACAGCGACGCTGAAGCACATGCCTATCGCTTACAGCGAGAACTGGGATTAACCTTCATCCATCCCTACGATGATCCGCTCGTGATCGCTGGTCAGGGAACAATTGGGCTAGAGATTTCGCAGCAGATGCGCGCCGAGCGGTACCGCGTCTTTGTACCGGTTGGAGGTGGTGGGCTGATTGCTGGCATCGCTATCTTCCTCAAGAGCATCAATCCCAACATCGAGATTATTGCTGTCGAACCCGACGACTCAGATGCGATGTATCAGAGTATGCGGGCCGGCTACCGTGTCACCCTCGATCAAGTTGGCATCTTTGTCGATGGTGTCGCAGTGCGCCGCGTCGGTGAACACACCTTTGCGATTGTCCAACGCTATGTCGATGATTTTGTGCGAGTCACGACCGATGAGGTCTGCGCCGCGATCAAAGACGTATTCGAGGACACTCGTGCGATTATGGAACCGGCCGGTGCGCTGGCCGTCGCCGGATTAAAACGTTATGTCGCCGAGCGTGGCGCCGCCGATCTACCGGCAGTTGCCCTAACCTGCGGTGCGAATATGAATTTCGACCGGCTCCGCCACGTCGCCGAACGAGCCGAGATTGGTGAACAGCGTGAAGCGCTGTTTGCTGTGACTATCCCCGAACGACCTGGCTCATTCAAGCAATTTTGCCGGGTCATTGGGCCGCACAATATCACTGAATTTAACTACCGCTATGCACCAAGACCCGATGCAAATGTCTTTGTGGGTGTGCAACTGACTAATGCAAATCAACGCCACGAACTGGCCGAACGCATGCGCAATGCTGGTTATACCGTCCTCGATCTGACCAATGATGAACTGGCAATCATTCATCTACGACATATGGTCGGCGGGCGAGCACCAGAGGCAACAGATGAGCGTCTGTTCAGCTTCGAGTTCCCTGAACGACCGGGTGCTCTCTTGCAATTTCTCGAATCGCTGGATGCCTCATGGAATATTAGTCTCTTCCATTACCGCAACCACGGCAGCGCCCACGGTCGGGTGCTAGCCGGAATACAGGTTCCTGATGCCGACCTTGACCGCTTCTACGCTTCGCTGGCCCGGCTCGGCTATCCGTACAAAGAGCAGAGTGATAACCCGGCATACCATTTGTTTTTGAAGTAGAGCGTCAAAAACATGCCTCTTCTCTGGCAATATGCATGTAGCGAGAATGACTAGAAAGTGAAGATGTCACTATAAAAAGGTGGTTTTTTTCACCACAGAGAGCACAGAGTCTTCAGTGTACTCTGTGTGCTCTGTGGTGGGTTAAGGTGATTTTTTCACCACAGAGACCACAGAGAGCACTGAGGCTGAACCTTTTATTTTCCTCGCATACACTCTGTGTACTCTGTGTGCTCTGTGGTGGATTTTTACAGCAGAATTAGTGAACAATTTCACTATATTCGGCAAATAAGCCTGTCATACGAACTCATACCTTCATATGGTAACCCCAAAATCTGTTGCAGATCGCTTGACAAATATATCCTAATTCATATACAATCATAATAGTTTCGCCATCATATCAATTCCAAGTAATTATGGAGACAGGAATCATTATGCATCCTGTCCGGTTCTATCATTTTATTTTTACATGGGAAGGAGCGCCGTATGAAAAGAGTCGGCTTTATTATCCTCGTCATGATCCTATCCGTGGTTCCATTCACAGCTTGTAGTCGACGCGAAAACGCATCTACGAATGTTAATGTAACAATGGTTGATTACCTTTACAAACCAAATGAACTCGTCATTCCGGCCGGTCAACAAATTACCCTCAATTTGACAAACAATGGCGCTCTTCCCCATGAACTTGTCATTATGAAGTATGGCACAACGGTTGGCGAAAGTTTCGGTGACGAAGATGAAGAGAATATTTATTGGGAACACGAAGTAGAGCCGGGTCAAACAATATCGGTGACCTTTACCGCACCTACCGAACCTGGAGTGTATCAATTTGTGTGTGGAATTGAGGGTCATTACACCGCTGGAATGAAAGGAACGATACGAGTTGTGGTACAGTGACAATTGATGAGGGAAGATCGGTAAACACGAATGACAGGCCCTGTAACACTCGCCAGGCACATAACCGATCCTGAAAGAGCGTAGGGTGAGCCTATAATTCATCGTCTCGTTCTACAGCAATATCAGATGATCATTTACGACAATCATCGCATAGTAAAATGACTATACCCGACATATTACGCCACGCTCTGACAAACAAAGAGGGTTTCTCCTACCGGCAAGCCCATGTAATCAATTTCTGCCTGATTGGAAACTATATCATCTGTGCGCACCGGTTTCACCGTAAACCCAGCCGCTGCAAGCCGTAAGACAACGTCGTTTCCATAACGACGCACATGATCAAACTGACCAAACAGACGTTCCCGTAACACTGGATCGGTGATAGTAGGGTCTTCAACGGTAGTGGTCACAGTGATTGGTACCATAATCAACGCCAGACCGGCAGGATGAAGGACGCGGTGTAACTCACGCATCGCTTGCCGATCATCAGCCACGTGTTCGAGGACATGCATACAGAGAATGAGATCAAACGTATGATCAGAAAAAGGTAACTTCGTTATATCAGCACATACGTCAATCCCTAAACCTGCAACATCAACATCAGTAGTAACGTAGCGAAGATGAGGATATTGAAGGAAATGTTGCCTGATTGCCGGTTCAGGAGCGAAATGTAATACTCTGGAATGAGGTTTAACGACGCGATACCGCTTCAAAAAGAGGTATACCAATCGATGTCGCTGAAGCGAGCGACAGATCGGGCACCAACGATGATAGGGGCGATGCAAGTTTAGGAATCGGTTGAGAGGTGTTTCACAGATCGGACAGAAGTGATTCTGTCCGGTAAACAATTGTTTACGCACTGAGATGGGAAGATTGAAGAGGGTATTACTGATTATCAGATCACGCAAGCGCTGATATGGATTCGGTGAATGAAGTGCGATATGAGCATATTTGAGAAATCTATAGATACGTTGGGCAAATTGCGACATCATAATCCTACACTCTCACATTTTGAATACGAATGAGATCATTTTGACGTATCTAAGCCCACTTCCTGGTCACCCGTTTGCAAAAAGGAGAGCTGATCTGGTCTTCTCGCTTTTAGAGGACTTTACGCGCAAGGGGGTAATGTACCGCTCTGTAAAACGCTCGCAAATAAAGTGGATAATTTCCTGCCTGTTCTGCTCTCTTTCCAGACGCTGGTAGTCTTCAACTTTGTAAGAAGTGGAGAGATAGACGCTTTCAATCATGGGTACGTATTGACTATTCAGAACGCGGTTAATATCATCAGAGATTGAATACTTATAATTATACACTGGATATTATACACTGTCAAAAAACCGTTCTGCGCCAGAAAACTAATGAACGTATGCAAAATACACCAGGTACATCTAATCAGACATGTTTAATCCCAGATCATAAACGTAAAATACATAATCCTGCGAAGTAGTTTTGACGCCTAAATCATGGAGTATTCTCAGAATCTGAGCGCGATGATCAGTTCCATGATTGATCACATGGATCGAGACCTGCCAGACCGCAAGATTTCTATCTTCAATAGGTTCCTGAATAGGCTTTTCAAACAGCATATCGTCGCGTAACCCGGCAAGATAGGCACGCATCCTCTGTTCAACGCTATCCCAACGAGCACGAATCGCTACACGATCATCAGTATCAGCAGGCTGATACGGCACTGGCAGTTCGATCCCAGATAGCTCACAGAACCAGACTTCATCGACATTCATCAAATGCACGATCTGGTTTCGTACCGATCCTAGCGAGTAGTTGAAATGCTGGACAAATTGATGATAAGGTAGTTGGATAATGTGGTGCCAGATATTACGATTTTCAACAAAGTGATAATTGTAGAGCTGACGAAACGCATCTGCGTTCATAGGGTTACACCATTTTTCCAGAGACTGCTGGACTAGAAACTGACCACCGCTTCTTATTCAGTTGAGCTATCAGCGGTGTGTGGAGGTAATTCGGAAGAAGGCTGCTCAGCAGCTTTCGTCGCTTCAGTTTTCGCCGACGTCATCAATGGACGCAACCGTTCAGGTAGCACACCCGCAGGAGTGGGAGGATCGCTTAAGCGTCCGTACAGATAGAAAAATAGATCACGGGCCATCGCACTGAGCGGTGCCGAGAGAATAGCGCCCAACAGACCGAAAACTTGAGAACAGACGACTAACACAACCATTAAGACAGCCGGATGTACACCCACACTTTCACCGATAATGCGCGGTACCAAGATATGATTTTCAAGCTGCTGAATCACAATGTACAGGATCGTCACAGCCAGCGCCGTCGTTGGCGAGTCGGCCAATCCGAGCAAGATCGCCGGAATTGCACCGATAATTGGTCCAATCACTGGGACTAATTCAGTAACTCCCGCTACCACTGCCAGAAGCACTGTATAGGGTACCTTCATTCCCGCTATATTGAGGGCCGTTAAACCAATCCAAGCAGCCAGGCCAACGGAAGTACCGAGAATCAACTGACCGCGTAAATATCCGCTCAGATCGTGATCGATGATCGTAATCATCGCCCAAAAATCGGCCCGTAATCGCGGATGGATCATTCGATCAAGGTAATCACGCCCGGCCCGCTGATCCATTAACACATAGAACAGCCAGAAGGGGATCAGAAAAAAACCGAGCAAAAAGGTCACCGTATTTACCACCGAGAGCACACTATTAACCAGAAACTGCCCGATGCTCTGCAAGTAGTTCACGAAGTTCGCTCGCAGTGTATTCAAGCCTTCTGCAGCGGCTGAGGTAATCGCGCTCTGGATTTCGGCTTGCACTGCCGGTGGCAGGCTGGCAAGCAACTGCTCGTACTCATCAAGCAAGCGGTTAGCCTCTCGTTGAATGGTCGCAATGTCGGGCAGCGAACGAATGAGATCGGCGATTTGCGCTATTAGGGGCGGGATCACTAATGCCACCGCAAGCACCAGGATCCCGAAGGTCAGCAGGTAGACGGCAAGGATTGCCAGCCAGCGCGGAAGCCAGCGATTGAAGAAGTTAACCAGGGGCAGAAGCAAATAGGCGAGAACACCACCAAAAATGAATGGTGTCACTGCCGACCCGGCATGAACCAATAACCAGCCGATCAGATAGAGCGAAACGATGATCAGCAGCCAACGACCGATGTGGCGAAGCAGCGGAGGGGACAAGAAATTCATTGAACCTCAACCGATATTATGCCATACATCAACGATCATCTCGTGAATTGAGGGTACTGACCGTGAGAATCGTGGCAATTGAGTGACCAATGTTCGTCCAGCTATAGGCCGTATCATCGCGGAAGAAGAGCGTATCACCGGCGTCAAGTTCATACTGCTCTTCCCCAAGGATGTAGCGCACACGACCGCTCAGAACGTGAACCATCTGACTTCCCCGCGATGAAAAACCTTGTTGACTGCTTCCGGGGTAGGCCTCGATCAGACGCGCATCAAGATCGCTGTTGGGCGGTAAGAGCGAAAAGACCTGTACCGGTGCATCATCGAGCGAGAGGCGAACCCGGTCAGCCACCCGCACAACCTGACCGACCTGTTGATCATCTTCGCCCTCAAAGAAATGCGTCATTTGGACACTAAAAAATTGCGCTAGCTTGCGCAGATTTGCTACCGAGATATTCACTTTATCGCGTTCAAGACGGCTTAGAAACGATGGTGTCAGGCCAGAACCCTCGGCCACTTCTTGCAAGGTCAACCCTCGTTCCTGACGTAACCGCCCTATTTTTTGTCCGAGTGACATATCCCTACTCTGTGTAATATGAAAGAATCGACCATATCACGGTATATTACGTCTATTTCACCATTGTCTCAAAGGTTGCTGTTTATCACTTGTGATTATACGCTACCACCTGCTCAACGTCAAGGTTTTGCACAGGGATAAAAAGACGATTTTAGCCTATCTCAAAGCACGATGACGTAAACAATGTACAGGTGTCATTTATGAACATGACATATCATTCACAGCCTCTCTATACCCGCCGATCACGACGCTGCAATACCCATCCGGCGATCAACAGACAGACGACGGCATAACCTACCAGGATAACCCACCTTCCCACCAGATGGAGAGGGTCATGGCTAAAGGCAGCTTCGGTTTCGAGAAAGCCGGGCGTACAACCGGCTGGAATACTTCCCTGATCATCGGTGTTGGGCAAATGACAGAGACGGTTCAGATCAAGACTGGCCCCAAGCGCATCCATCGACCAGCGACTGATCGTGAGCCACGAGAGAGGGGTTGCCAGCCCCTCGATAGTGAAGATCAAACCGGCAAACAGTATCTGGGGGATCAGCGCAAAGGGAACCAGACTGATCGCCCGATCAGGAGTTACCGATACCGCACTGATCGCCAGACCGAGCGCCATCCCGGCTCCTGCCGAAAGCAGGAGGGTGATGAAGGTTTCGCTGAGTGTTGGCAGCAAGATACCGGTTTCTGTAGGGAATGCCACTTTCAGCAAGATCATCCCCACCAGTACGAGCGTTTGGATCAAAATGAGCAGACTGAGCACGGCTACCTTTGAGAGCAGGTACGGTACAATCTGCAAATTGACCAGACGTTCACGCTGATAGACAGCCTGCTCCTTCGTGATTTCGCGGGCAGCGTTGATGATCCCAAACCAGACGCTCACGATTGCCAGCATGAAGAGCACCTTTTTCGCTTCGCTACGCTGAATCAGGTCTTGTACCTGTACACCGGTGAGGGCATCACTCCGCGCTACGAGCATCAGGAGCAAAGCGATAATAGGCGCCTGCAATAATAAGATCGTCAGATTGCGGCGATCTTGCAGCATCAGATCAAAGTAGCGCTGGCTGAGCAGACGAAATTGCCGCCAGGAAGAGATACGTTGCCTAGTCTGGCCTACACTATTACTCGTACTGTGCAGGCCAGTCGGTGCGGCAGCAAGCCGATTCACGACATACTGCTGGTAGAATGGCGATTGACGGTAACGTATTTCCCACAGCTCGGCCAATGTCGGTGGCGAAGCTGCTTGCGGATGAGCGGCTTGCCAGGCTTCGTATTCAGCCCGTACATCCTGCCGTACTACCGGATGGTCAGGTGAAGCAATCCCTTCGATTTTGGTGTAAATATCGGCAAAATCGCCACTCGTTACCTGAAAGAAGCGGAGCGCTTCATCGGGTGGGCCAAAGAAGACCATCCGCCCATTACCGGCCATAAAGATGACGTGATCGCATTGCGTGATGTTTGCCGTGGCATGCGTTACCAGGATCACTGTCCGTCCGCTGTCGGCTAGGCGTCGCAGAGTATACATCATTTTCTTTTCCAACCCAGGATCAAGCCCACTGGTTGGCTCATCGAGGAAGAAAAGGCTCGGATCGGCCAGCAATTCGGCGCCAATGCTCACCCGTTTCCGTTGCCCGCCCGACAGCGCGTCAATTGGTTTGTCACGATGGGCGGTCATCTCAACATCTTCAAGCACCCGGTCGATCCGGGCCGCCACCTCCTGGTCGGTGGTATCAGCCGGTAGCCTGAGACGCGCTGCATATTCAAGCGCCCGTTGTACCTGTAGCGGACGATGCAAAATATCATCTTGCGGCACGTAGCCCAATACCGAGCGGTAGGCACCAAAATTGCGGTAGAAATCGTCGCCGTTGACTAGTACTTGCCCCTGATCGGCCGGAGCGTAGCCGCACAGTGCCTTCAAGAGCGTGCTCTTGCCGGTACCCGAACCTCCAACAATTGCGACAAACTCCCGTGGCTCGATTGAAAGCGAAACATCATGCAGAATGGCGCGCTGCACGCCATTGCGTGTTACAACCCGCGACAGGTTGCGTGCATCGATCCGCAGCGCACCGCGCTGATCGTAGCGATCAAGACTGGTAATGTTGTATACCAGCTTGAAGGCCCCAATCTGAATTACGTCACCCGGCTTGAGCACGACCGGTGCAGTAACCCGCTGACCGTTCACAAACGTGCCATTTGTACTGCCCATGTCGCGCAAGACCACAGTACCACTAGGGGCACGATCAATCTGGGCATGGAAACGCGAAACTTGCGGATTATCGAGAATGATGTCACAGCCAACACGCCCTATCGTAATTTCAGGATCGTTTGGATCGAGTGGAAACCGACTCGGCGCCTCGTGAAGGGCAGGTGCTTTTACCAACGCTGGATTATGATAGGTTAGCGAGACAAAATTACCGGTTGCCGGATCGCCGATACGTAATACGTCGCCGTCAGCTAGTTCGCGCTCGGTGATGCGTCGCCCGGCAAAAAGTAAACCGTTGCGGCTCCCAACATCAACGATGCGGTGCCCCTGGCCGACAGGCTCAATACGAGCATGATGCCCGCTGACGAAGCGTGATTGCAGGACAATATCGTTATCCGGTGCCCGACCGATTGTAAGCGGCTGTAATCCCAGCACAACATCGCGGGTGCTGCCCGGCTCGGTAATGTGCAACACCGGACCACTGCTTATAATCGTCGTCGACGAAGCAGTTGCGGCCAGGAGTGAGTGACCACACGATGGGCAAAAGCGAGCATCTGTACGAGCGAGAGGAGTTTGGCAAAACGGGCATACTGAGGGCTTTACGGGCGCCACAAGCGTAGCTCCTGTGCTATAATGCGAGGCGTTCCGGTCAAATGTTTCCTACCTTGTGATAGCACAGATTAACCCGATTTGCAAGACTGGCGCGAGCCAAGAATACGCACAGCGATACATTGGGCCACCGATCAACGCAGGTGATGATGCATCCAATACGCTCGGTGCAACGTCATACCCCGTAGACAGAGGACTGGCATTTCAGCAGCGACAAGGATAACCGGTGACAAGGCACGTTCAAGGGCAATGTAGGGTTTGCGGAACAACAGTTGGGGCCACCCAGCAGGTATGTCCGCATTGTGGCGCTCCTCTCATACCGTTGCCTGAACAGGTAATCGTGACCGGTGAACGACAGCTAACGCTCACCGGTGACACGATGAGCATACGCGATCTGATGATCATCGTCGAGGCCGGGATCGCTTTCTGGCGTCGGCAGTATGAAGCCTCTATCGGTGTAGCGCGTGAACAAGCCGGACAGGCGTTAAGAGAACTCTCCCAGATCCTCGCTAGTCTCGCCCAACAGATTAGTCAGGGACGAGAAACGGTTCGTATTACCAGCCGTTTGCCAGCTCAACGGCAATACCCGCTTGCCTGTCCACTGTGCGGACGCGGGAATCGAGCAGGCGCTCGCTTTTGTGTCTCGTGTGGTTCGCCGCTGTCGGCACCATGGCAGATAAACCTATCACTTCCCCCGTTGCAAACTAGAATTGCAGTGCGCAGTCATGTTGGTCAGGTGCGAAGTACCAACGAAGATGCCGTTTACGCGGGGATGTTCAGTCTCGGTGAGCAACAGCCATTCGCAGCCTTACTCCTGGTAGCTGATGGTATGGGTGGAGCTGCGGCTGGTGAAGTTGCCTCCCAACTGGCAAGCGAAACGATCAAGACATTTTTGCAGCAAACGCTCAACGAAACCTTGCCAGACACCGATGAACAATGGTTAGCATGCTTGCAAAGCGCAATGCAGGCAGCCCATGAACGCATTGTAGCTGCGGCTCGCGCCGATCCTCGTCGGGCCGGGATGGGAACAACGGCGACGTTAGCACTGATCACTCACCGCCAGGCGTACCTCGCCCACGTCGGTGATAGCCGTGCATACCTGATCACACCCGGCACTGGCGATGAAGCACCGGTGTATATCCAATTAACAACTGACCACACCATCGTTGCCCGTCTAGTCGATATTGGTCAGCTTAGTCCAGAAGCTGCCCGTACTCATCTGCAACGACACATTCTTTACCGTTCACTAGGCGCCGATCAACCGCTGGCAATCGATACCCGTGTCCAACCACTGGCTGCGGGTGATGTCTTGTTGCTTTGCTCTGATGGCTTGTACAACCACGTAACCGACGAAGAATTGGCGCGACTGGCCCTGGCCGATGAACCGACCCAGGCGGCGAGTGCGCTGATCGACTTAGCCAATCAACGTGGTGGACACGATAACATCTCAGTTGCCCTGGCACGCATCGAGACTGCGCCAACAATGTAGGTCAAAAGTATGCGTTGTTCGATCTGTGGCAGAGAAAATCGCTCACACGCTCGCTGTTGTGCAGGCTGTGGACATCCTTTACCTGGTCATCACCCGTTACCGGTTACCGAAGGTTGGTTGTACACACTGGTAACTCAGACGATTGAACCTATCACATCACCGTCTAATGGTGAGGAGGATCATATGGAAGCGCACCTTCCACTCTTTGCTCATCGCTTTGCGCCAACCTATCCGTTGAGCGACCCCTGGCCGGTTGGCCCGCTAGAGGTACGTGATCTGGCACCTTGGCAACAGTGCTGGGCCTGTGGATCAACTGCCAATGAAGCCAATGAGTCGTACTGCATTGATTGTGGTGCTGCGCTCGAAGTCCGTACTTATCCGGCTTTCCTGTCAATTCGTGCTGATCCCAAAGGGCCAGCCCTGATCCCGCGCCTGGCCGATCCGCTGGCCCGCGCTATGTTGCCCGATGTGTTAGAGCAGTGCGATCTCGACGAGATGCAATTAACGGTTCTTATCGATCCTGAACTCAAACCACTGCCTGTTCCTGTTGATGAGACGACAGCTCTCGTGTTCGGAACTGCCCTGGCGCAATTGCTGGTCATTCTTCACAGCGTCGGGATCAGCCTGGGGACATTAACGATCGATGATCTCGGTCTGAACAGTGTCGATCAAATTGCGCTCAGACATGCCGATAGGCTCCGACTGGTAAGTGATGATGAACGGACAATCGCATTCCAGGCCGATCTGCGGACACTGGCTGACGTTCTTGAACGCTTGACAGAGACGCCACGAATAACCCAACGCCTAGACGAGATTACTCCCATTGACAATGACCAACCTGGCGAGAACCTGGGAACTATCCTTCGTCAGATTCGCACCGGCGAACTTGCCGACGCAACCGCTGTGCTGAATCGCTTGAGCGCACTGCGTGATGAACGGATGCATCCCGTACCGCTATTGCAACTGGCCGGATCATATACTGACACTGGCATGGTACGCGATCACAACGAAGACAGCCTGTTTAAATTCACTCTTTGCCTGGAAAACAATGGTCAACGACAGAGTTGGGGGTTGTATATTGTTGCCGATGGCATGGGCGGGCATGCTGCGGGTGAGGTAGCCAGTGGTCTGGCAATACGCCATGCAGCCCGCACGATTATCGATTCGTATCTGCAACAAATGTTGAGCGGGCAGCGTCTGTATCACGAAGCAGAAATGCGTTCGCTAGTCCAGCAAGCTGTTCTAGAGGCAAACGCGGCAATTGCCAGTGAAGGCCGTGCCCAGGCCAATGATATGGGGTCAACGATCACGATGGCACTGGTGATAGGTGATCGAGCAGTCATCGCCAATGTTGGTGATAGCCGAACGTATCTGTATCGGGATGGGAAGCTACACCGTATCACGAAGGATCATTCACTGGTGATGCGGTTGGTTGAGCTAGGGCATCTGCAAGAAGACGACATTTACACCCATCCACAGCGGAACGCCGTTTTACGATCACTTGGTGATCGTAAAGAACCACAGGTCGATCTCTTTAGCTTACGGCTGCGCCCTGGCGATGCCCTTTTACTTTGTTCGGATGGGCAATGGGAAATGACTCGCGATCCACTTATGGAGCGGATCATTGCGGAGGAAGCCGATCCGCAGCAAGCGAGTAAGATGTTGGTAGAGGCGGCAAATCAGGCTGGCGGCGAAGACAATATTGCAGTTATCCTGGTGAGACTGAGTCTATGAGATGTCCACGATGTGGCGCTAATGTCCATGACGAGATTATTTTCTGCCCGGAATGTGGTACCCGCATTCGTGGTCAGACATCAGCAACAGACACACCGCCGCTGATGGTCTTACAAGGACGCTACGAACTGCGCAGACGCCTCGGCGCTGGCGGTATGGGATCGGTCTATCTTGCAACTGATCGGCGTCTCAGTACCGCCTTGTGGGCGGTCAAGGAGATGAGCGATGCTGCGATTACCTCACCGATTGACCGACAGCAAGCGCAAATGGCATTTCGGCAAGAGGCTGAATCGCTGGCCAAGTTGAACCACCCTGCCTTGCCACGAGTAACCGATCACTTTGAAGAGAACGGCCGTCATTATCTGGTCATGGAGTTCGTACCCGGTGAAAATCTACGAGATTATGTAAATCGAGTAGGGTTACCCCGCCCGCTGCACGAAGTTCTACGCTGGACAACGCAAATCTGCGGGGTTTTAGCCTACTTGCATGCCCAACAACCGCCGATCATCTTTCGTGATCTGAAGCCAACCAATGTCATGATCACACCGGAAGGCACTATCAAGCTGGTCGATTTTGGAATCGCCCGCCTTTTCAAACCGGGGAAAGAGCGTGATACCCAGGCATTTGGTACTCCTGGCTACAGTGCACCCGAACAGTACGGACGCGGTCAGACAGATGCCCGTTCCGATATTTACAGTCTCGGTGTGCTGATGCACCATCTCTTGACCGGTCATGATCCGAGCACGACGCCATTTCGCCTGCCACCGGTCAATCAACTGAACCCATCGGTGCCACCATACATCGCCGCAGCCATTGCCCGTGCCACCGATAACGAACCATCACGCCGATTCGCCAGCGTGATTGAACTACAACAAGCGTTGCTTGGCAGTGGTCAACTGGTGAATGTGCAACCCCAGGCTCAGCCAAACCTGGCAGCAGCCATTGCTGCACGGGACGGAACTGCCAATCCCGGCCCTGTTGTTGTGCAGGCCAGTACCGGTATGGCCACTGCTGGTCTCTGGATCGGAATTATCAGCGATATTCTGATGGTCATTGCTATTGCGCTTACCAGCCTTACCGCCGCTGATCCTGAGAGTGCGATGGCTGGACTCGGTGCCATCATCGCAGTAGGCGCTCTTATGTTTGCCTTTATCGGTGGTCTGCTGAGTATAATCGCCCTGGTCAGTCCCAATACAGCACAGACAAGGCACGGACGACGTGATGCAGCCATTGGTTTTGCCGCCAATAGCGGCGCATTTCTTCTCTGTTGTATTTTGAGTTTTGTCATTGCACAGATAGGGTCATAGTATGTCTGACGCAATCACGCTTACCTGCAAGTGGGGACGCACACCAATTCCAGCCAGCTCAACCTCTCAAGCCGGATATCTGCTGGTAGAGGCAATAGCCTCTCCCGCATTGGCTCCCTCACTACCGCTGAACGTTTGCTTTGTGCTCGACCGTTCAGGTTCGATGCAGGGCGCAAAACTTGACAATCTGAAAGCAGCAACTCGCCAGGTCATCGAACGATTACAACCAAACGACATCGCAGCCATCGTTATCTTTGACGATAACGTTCAAACGCTGGTACCGGCCACACCGGTCGGTGATCGTTCGCAATTCATAGCAGCAGTTAATGCGATCAGTGAGGCCGGCGGAACGGCGATGTCCCTTGGGATGCAGGCTGGTCAGGTTGAACTGCAAAAACACCTCGGTCCTGATCGACTTAGCCGAATGGTCCTCTTGACCGACGGGCAAACGTGGGGTGACGAACCACTATGTCGTGATCTTGCACGCACGTTAGGACAGTCGGGAGTTCGTATTGCCGCGTTCGGCCTGGGCACAGAGTGGAATGAGCAGTTGCTCGACGATATTGCAGCGGCCAGTAATGGATATGCTGATTATATTGCTTCGCCTGCTCAGATTGGAGATTTCTTTCAAAAAGTTATTCAAGATGATCGAGCAACGGTTGCCACCAATACCAGACTGTTATTACGATTTATACGTGACGCAACACCACGTACTGTCTACCGGGTAAAGCCAATTATCGAAAACCTCGGCTATCAACCAACTGGTGAGACAGCAGTTGCTGTACGTCTCGGCGACCTGGTTGGTGGACAACCCGTAGCAGTACTCATCGATCTCGTGTTGCCCCCACGCGCAAAAGGTCGTTTCCGGATTGCACAGACTGAATTGCATACTACACCAGTTCAGCAAACTGGTGAAGTGGTGATCAAGCAAGATATCCTGCTCGACGTGGCAGACCAGGTAGGGCCGGAGAGTTATGTTCCCGAGGTGATGAATCTGGTTGAGCGGGTCACAGCTTTCAAATTGCAAACCAAGGCGTTGCAGGAAGCCGCAACCGGAAATGTGACCGGTGCAACCCAAAAGCTGCGAGCCGCAGCCACGCGCCTACTCGATTTGGGCGAACTAGAGTTGGCTGAGAAGGCGCAACAGCAAGCTACAGCACTTGAGCAAGGACAGCAGCTTAGCCCGGAAGCGCAGAAAGAGTTACGCTACGCAACACGTCGCCTTACCCAACGTTTAGAAGAACAGTAGGATTCTTCAGGCAGAAGTTACGCTTACGCTACGTCGAATAGTCGCTAGAGAAAGAGCGACTACTATCCAGTATGAGGAAACAACTATGATTATCTGTCCCTCTTGCGGTGCTCCAAACGATCCAACCAACCGCTTCTGTGATCAGTGCGGTCGGCGCTTAACCGAGCCTGAGCCTGTACCGACACCCACTGCCACGGCCCATGATCAACCCACAGCCCTCGCCACGTCGTGTCCGTCGTGCGGTACTGCCATCTTGCCCGGTGAGCGCTTTTGCAGCATCTGCGGCGCCGATTTGCTGGCAATACCACCATCATCAATGCCTGCTTCCGAGCAGGCAACCCTCATTACACCACCACCATCACCAAAACTCGTGTGCCCCGAGTGCGGCGATCCAGTATTACCAGGCGAACGCTTCTGCGACAATTGCGGCGCCGATCTAAAAGCATCTACGTTATCATCCACCGAGGCGCCAACCGTCATCGCTCCACCCACCGAGGCGCCGACCCTCACTGCCCCACCCGCCGAGGCGCCGACCGTCATTGCTCCACCCGCCGAGGCGCCGACCGTCATTGCTCCACCCGCCGAGGCGCCGACCGTCATTGCTCCACCCACCGGGGCGCCGACCGTCATTGCTCCACCCACCGGGGCGCCGACCGTCATTGCTCCACCCACCGAGGCGCCGACCGTCATTGCTCCACCCGCCGAGGCGCCGACACCGGCAACATCATCGACACCATCAATCTCGCCAACAGCAACTGAGTCATCACCACCCCAGGCATCGACGACAAGTGACATTGCCGCTGAGCGTGCACGACTCGAAGCCCTGCTCGCCGCTCATCGTGAAACAGTAGCACAATACGAACAAATGGCAGCCCGCTACCCGGCAGGGAGTGTCCCAGCCTTCATCACGGCTGGCCTTGATGCGGCACGAGCCGAGCTAGCAAAGACTGAAGCTGAGCTAGCGGCGTTACCGCTTGGTCCAGACCCGGCAGAAGTAGCGCGACTTGAAGCTCTACTCGCCGCTCATCGCGAGACGGTAGCGCAATACGAACAAATGGCAGCCCGCTACCCGGTAGGGAGTGTCCCGGCCTTCATCACAGCCGGTCTTGATGCGGCACGAGCCGAACTGGCTAAAACTGAAGCTGAGCTGGCGGCGCTCACAGGCAGCACACCCTCAGCTCATACACCAGCACATCCGGCAGCCCCTACACCCATCGCTACACCAATAGTTTCTCCACCACCGGTTACAGCACGTCTGGTGTTAGCTGATGGCAGTGAGATTATCTTACCGCCCGGCAAGAGCGAGTATATTATCGGACGCGAAGACCCAGTGAGTAATATCTTTCCTGAAATCGATTTGACGCCCTATGGTGGTGAACTCGGCGGTGTCAGTCGTCAGCATGCCAAAATAGTACATATCGGCAATCAGTGGAGTATCGTTGATCTAAACAGCACCAATCATACGCGCGTAAACGGGCAGCGCATCGAACCACAAACCCCAACACCGCTCAGTGACGGCACCAAACTCCAATTCGGTCGTCTCGTTGCTACCTTTCATCTTTCGTAAGCACCGACTGGGATGATGAACAGACTTGGGACACCCTGAGAGACGTCCCAAGTCTGCATCAGGACAGACGCGGCGCCGACGCTCCACACAGACCACAAACTGGCGGATCGCCGACCGCCGATGTCCATAGGTTGCAGGTACGACAACGAAAACTCAACACTCGTGGCACCGGTGTTGGTTCGATTGGTTGCGGACGCAGTGCCATTTGTAATGAAGTGTAATCGGGAGCAGCAAGCAAACTTGCGTGTTCAACTCGATCACCGCTCAATACCAACTCTAGCACCATCCCCGGTGCCAGAAGATGACGGGCAGTGACATTAGTCAGCGCAGCATCATCAATGGTTAGTGTCTGCTCAGGACCACCATCGGGCCAGGATTGTACTGCCAGCGTCACAGTTTCACCGGCAAAAAAGCCACCAACATTCAACACTTCACGAATGATCACCCGCATTGACCATACTCCTGGGATACAGCAACGGTTCAATCAGCTATAGCATGTTAGTACACTTCAGTGCAAGAATAGCAGCGGGCGGTAATGTTTCCCATTCATCGTGTTTTCCTGGGGCTCAAAACGGTGCTCGATAGAGAAACCGTTTGAGCGGCCAAAAAGTTACACGAAAAAACACGGCAATTGCGAAGGAAGGCACAGAGTGTATCGGAGATACCGACAGTGGCGAGGGAATGGACACTGCGGTCAGATAGACACGGGTGCAGCACCAACACGAAGGGGCACCTGCGTTGGGCATCTCCGCGTGTTGTCGTCGCATCGGTTGCGGTGTTTGCGCCTACGTCCCCTGTAACCGCTGCAACTTGGCTTCCAATTCACGCAGACGGGCTTCAAGCTCGGCCCGCGCTGCCGCTTCGCGTCGGGCCTGTTCCTCCGCCTCGGCCCGCGCTGCCGCTTCGCGTTGTGCTTGTTCTGCTGCTGCACGTGCCAGCGCTTCTGCCTCGGCCCGCGCTGCCGCTTCGCGTCGGGCCTGTTCCTCCGCCTCGGCCCGCGCTGCCGCTTCGCGTCGGGCTTGTTCCTCCGCCTCGGCCCGCGCTGCCGCTTCGCGTTGTGCTTGTTCCGCTGCTATACGCGCCAGCACTTCCGCCTCGGCCCGCGCTGTCGCTTCGCGTCGGGCTCGCGCCTCAGCTTCTGCCGCCTGCTGTACCACCGTCGCGTAGTCGCCAAACGCCGTGCCGTCGTCAGCGTAGCACACCACGTGGTCGCCTTCCACTCCTACCCACAGCTCGGCCAGTTCCAGATACACCCACCCCCGCTCGTCCGGCGGTTGCAGCCGGTAGGTGTCCCCCACCAGCCGATAGTCGAGCAACCGGAGCTGCCGCTCCCCCCGCCGTCCAATGTTGTCCACAATCACATACTGCGCCACCCCCGCCCGTGCGTAGTGCGCCACCTTCCACACCACGTCGTTCTCCCGCGTCTCCGGCGAGGTGATTTCAATTATCAACGCCGGTCGCACCCCCTCTTCCGCCACGTCAAACGTGCTCCAGTCGCGCCGCTCGCGCAGTCCTGGAATGACCATCACGTCCGGTCCGTGCGGCCGCAGGTCAGGCACGTCCCACGCCACCCGCACGTCACTCAGCACGATAGCCCGCCCGTGCGCTTCGAGCCGGGCGCGCAGCACCGCCGTGAGGTACATCCGGTCGGTTTCGTGACGGTCACTGTGCACGATGAAGTCTCCCACTTCGGGGTGCAACACGTCCTCGAGGGTGAGCG
>Ga0272446_1000348_pt1 | contig 72980 bp, 55 predicted proteins | sample YNPCB0061_FD_194587 | JGI IMG/M metagenome (GOLD analysis project Ga0272446, IMG submission 194587) | Hot spring microbial mat communities from Yellowstone National Park, WY, United States - YNP-CB-006-1 | ecosystem: Environmental > Aquatic > Thermal springs > Hot (42-90C) > Sediment | place... | reverse complement strand
AAGTTTGGAAATGTGAAGCGCCTGGCGGACTTTTCAAAGCCATCAAGTTCGTTTATCAGGGCGATGAAGGCGGATTGGCTGATCAGGAACTCACCGCATTAGAGAAAGTCAAACTTCTCCGCCATCCCTTTATTTTGTCCCTGGATCGTGTCGAGGTGGTGGATCAGCATCTGCTCATCGTGATGGAGTTGGCTGATGAAAACCTTTATACTTTGCTCCTGCGACAGCGTGAAGCCAATCAGCCAGGACTTCCCCGTGAAGAGGCCCTAGCCTATTTAGCCGAAGCGGCCGAGGCGTTGGATTGGATGAGTTTTCAGCATGGCTTGCAACATCTGGATGTCAAGCCGCACAACCTGTTTGTCGTCAGCAATCACGTCAAAGTAGCAGATTTTGGGCTGGTTCATAGCGTCGCTGACAGCCAAGCTCATGGCAGCCCGCGACCGGCAGGTGCAACACCGCTTTACAGTGCTCCGGAACTGCTTCGCGGTTCGCTTAGTCGCCACAGCGATCAGTATTCGCTGGCCGTGGTTTATCAACAGATTACCACCGGCACGGTACCGTTTTGGCATACAAATATTTATAATCTGATGATGCAGCATCTGACCAGCGAGCCGGACCTCTCGGCCTTGCCGCTGGCTGATCAACCGATCGTGCGGCGTGCTTTGAACAAAATCCCTGATAAGCGTTTTGAGTCATGTACAGAGTTTATCCAAGCACTCCGAGAACTACAGCCGCACCAAGCGACGCGCCGTTCAGGACAATGGCGGCGGGTTCTCCCGACCTCAGAAGCTGCTAGCAAGTTGCTCCAGACCAACCCCTCAGCTAATCCTTCCATAAGAGAGGATGCGACTCGGCCGCTTCGTCCCTTGACGCGACAAGGGACACCTTTTGCCGAGATGGAACAGACTCGCTACATTCCCCCGAAGGAATCATCCGCCGCTCCACGCCTACCGTCCACTCCTTCCGCGTCATTGTCCCCTGCTCTAGCCGGGAGTGTGAACCAACCGACGGCGGTATCTCTGCCGGGTTTTCGCTTACTGAGTTGTCTTTCGCAGACGCAAATCGGCGATCTCTGGTTGGCCGAGGATAGCCAGGGACGCAAGCGTCGAGCGTTGGTACTGCTGGAGTTTGTTCGCTACAACGAGCGTCTGATTGCTCATCTCAAGGCGTTGCAAGACCCGGTTCTGCCCGCCACCGAGGTCCATTGGAGTCCATCGGAGCGGCTGATTCTGTTAAGTGATCCCTGCGAAGGCACACTGCGGGATCGATTTGAAGCTTGCCGCAGCTCGGGGCTGCCGGGGATACCCCGTGAGGAACTGCTGTCGTTGTTACGAAGTGCAGCCGAAGCCTTAGATGGTCTGTGGGAGCGTCACGGCCTGCAGCACCTAGGATTGAATCCGCGTGTGCTTTTGATCGACAAAAACAAGCTCCGCATCGCCGAGTTTGGCTTAATCCCGCTGGTGTGGCTACCCACGGGAGAATCGGCCGCCAGCCTCAACCCGCGATACGCGGCACCGGAATTGTTTGATCGCAAGCTGAGCCGATCAGCCGATCAATACAGCTTGGCGTTGATCTATGCGGAGATGCTCACAGGGGTGCATCCGAGGCCTAATCGCCCGGGCGGTTCGGGAGTGATCCGGCGTCCGACGCTTGGAGCCAAGAGCAATGCAGCTCTTCGTCAACCACGGCTTGATCTGGATCTCCTACCTGCGCATGATCGAGAGATCATCAGGCGTGCGTTGTCAGTTGAACCCGAAGAGCGATTCGCCTCGTGTGTGCAGTTGGTGACGGAATTGGAACGAGCAGGAAAAGGCGAAAACGCCTCCCTGATCGTGGACTATTATTCCACATTGCCGCCCGTTGTGCCGTTTACCACTCTTCTGGGCGAGCCTGCCGGGCCAAATGCGATCTTGCCAGGGGTGAGCCAACTCGTTTCGGCGCTGGCTCTGCCGACCAACCCAGAAACGGTACTGGGTCCGAACAATTCCCGTTACACAGTGGATGGTGATGGGACATGGGAATATCGTTGCCCGTTGCAACTCTATCCTGGGGCGATGGAACTGAAGGTCGAAGGATTCCAAAGCTGGTGGGGGGCACAGGTGACGCAGCAATCGGGCGAGAGTTATCATTTGGAAATCGATCTACCCATCCCACGCTCCTTTTGGGAACGCTTTCTGCCCCAGAAAAAAATGGAGGTGCAGATTCTCGTTGAGCCGAGCCATTCCGCCGGCAAACGCCTGACGGAAGCTTTGATCCGGCTGCGGTATCCGGAGAAAGATCCCGATCAACGCAAACGCGTTATGAATCTCATGGGGCCTAAAATCATGGAGAGTCTGCGCCAGTTTCTGCAAGCCACCCGCGAAAACCGAGCTAGGGAACGATTCCCTCTAAAAACACTGGTGCGGATTTACCCGATTCTTCCCGATTTGGAACTCGCCGCTACCATCGAAGGTCGCTCACGCAATATTTCTTTCGGAGGCATGTCCCTGCTCGCTGCTGAACGCCCCGAGGTCGATTGGCTTTATCTTCACTTGCCGGATTGCGAAGTGATGGAAAAGTGGGCCCTCCTGGCGAAGGTGGTGCGATGCGTACAGATACCCGATGGTTGGGAGATCGGAGTGATGTTTCCTTACAATTCATCCAAATCGCATCAGGGCGATCAACGAGCAGGAACACGCAACACCTGACCAGGCAATTCCTTGAAGCTTTCTAGGATCGCTGCGAACGATCCTTTCTCCGTAACCCAACTGGCCATCAGGCCGACCGCCAAGCTGGTCGCTTCGGGACTACCGAGGTGAGCGGCAGCGAGGAGGTCAGGGCGTTGTCTCAGAGCCGCCCCCCAGACTTGGCCGAGGCTGGCGTCCTCGCGTAGTTGGTCAGCTCCATCAACCGCTGCCACGGTGAAGAGGCGTCGAGCATCGGCAGGCATGCCAAACGCTGCTGTATCTGTGGACACATCACGCAGGATCGGTCGACCTGCCGCTCCGGGAGCATTCAGGAACAAGCGTGGACGAACTTCCCCTCTCCGCCGTGACGCGGGTAAACGGTTCTCACCGGGGGCTGCGGTGCTACGCGGCAACTCACCTTCGACGACGACGCCATATCGTCCCGGGGCGGTCACACGCACGGGTAACAGAATCTCATAGATCCCGGCATGGGTTGTTTGATCCAGACGTTGCGGCAGCGTGTTACTCTGGGCCACTACTTCCAAATCATCAGCCGGACGGAGCTTACTCTCAGGATCGGGCTGCCGCACAACTAAGACCCGAAAACTGGCCAGCGGGCGTCGATAAGGATCCTCCCCCGCTTTCAGCGGTAAAGGATCGTGCGCCTCTTTCCATTGTAAGACCACCCGGAGGTTCGTATTGGCTGGTATCCCCCCCCTCTTGCCATCTGCCGCTTGCCAGTCGATCCAGGCAATTTCCGCGCTCCAGCTGTCCTTGGGCAACCGCTTGCCGGGCGGCAGAAACTCCATTCGGCCGTTGCCATCGACATCATAAAAGAGCGCACTCCAAGTTTGCCCGCGCGTGTCCCCGGCAGCCTGAAACCACAAGGCCGCCTTGAACGGCCGATCGTCAAAATAGCGGCTGAGGGCACTACTACCCTCGACGGGGTAACCGTCGTTCCAAACCAAAGTGCTAGCGACAAGTTGGACGTCACGCAACTCGCGGAGGGCTAGGCTGAGGGCAGCCCAGCGGCGTGAGCGGTCGCGGATCGATTCATCGAGTTTTTGGTACGCCGCTTGGGCCTTGTCGTAGGCATCGCGACGCAGTTTTCCCTGTTCGTTTTCGCGTGGATCGTTGAGATACTCCTCGCGTAGGCGATCCACATCGAGCTTCAAACGATCGCGACGCTCTTCCGACTGACGTAATTCGCGATAACGTTGCTCCAGCAACAAGGAGCGTGGCAGTTCGCGGTTGATGGCCCGAGCCACGTTGAGCATCAAGTAAGGAGCGAACGGATCGATCCGCACAAGATCGACTCGAGCCTCGGGAGCGGCAGCAATTAGACTCTCCGCATAACGCTTACCCAGCCCCGAACCCCCCGGAGCGGGTAGTAACTCTTGGTTCCGCAGTGCGGTCAGATCGATCAGTCGAACGCGACCTTCCTTCACACCGGGCAAGGTCTGCCAGCCAGTGAAATCGTCGGACAAAAGAGCAATTCGCACGCCCTTGCCTTTTCGCCCCAGGGCGTGCAATTCCACTGCCCCGGAACGTCGCAATGGGGACCAATCAGCTGGGGCGTGTGCTTGGAGGACAGGCCCGGAGGTAGCCCGACGCGGCAAACGAACGGCAAGTAACTCGGGCAGTTTGGCCAATTCCGCGGCCAATTTTTTGCCGTCGCCTGAGACGCTTACCAAGGGACCGACGCGCCCCTCGACGACGGCACCGAGGCGTTGCAACGCTTCAAGCCAATCGTTGTCCTCCTCGGCGGGTTTGGTCGTCAAAATGACCTCCAGACGGTCCGGGGCTGAACCCGCCGACAGGGCAGACAATAAATCGGCACTGAACTTTTCGTATTCGGGCGAGAGTTGGGGGGGAGTGGGCCGGCCGACCGGGGTCGGCAAATCGGGACGTACCACACTCACGCGAAGGGGCGAGAGATTACGCAACGGTGCTGGAATTTCCTCGGCCTTGACCAGGCTTCGTACATCTTTGATCAGTTCGCCTACCTGGTTGGCAGGCACACTGCCGACCAGGCGCGAATTGTTCTGATGATCGTAGCCAAATGCCTCTATGAACCCGATACTCGCCAAGGCTTGCACGGTCTGTCGGGCCAATTGACGTTGTGTCTCGGGCAGATAGCCGCTGGCTAAGTACAGCTCGACGCGGACACGGGTGTTGTCGGCGGGCAAGTCCTTACCTAAGGGACGGGCGACAACACTCTGAACGTGCCGTTGGCTTGCAACTTTGTCGAGTGCCGCAGCAGGAATCGTGCCTGACAACCGAGAGGCGGCTTGATTGATAGGCTCATCCGGGGTGGGGCTGTCGGTGCGTTGGAAGCCTGCCTTGGCCAGGGTTTGCAACATCTCGGTATGTTGAACGATCCGATTATTGCCAATCGCGTCGATGCGATAGCGAATCTCGACGACCAACCGTTCGGGCAGTGGCGGAGCGGGGGGAGCAGCGAACAAGGTCGGCTCCAAAGCAGTTAGCAGAACCAAGGCGAGCAGGCGTGAGAGTGTCATCGGGATCGTCCCCTTGGCGAGGATGGTGGCAACGCCCCAGAGGGAAGGGGCGGTGTTTCCATCCCTGATTGTGCCCCATTTCAAAGCCCATGACTATCATTTCTCACACTTCAGCGTTTGGCGACCTTGTCAAGTCGATTCTGCTTCGCCAAAGTGGCAAGATGCACCACGGAGGACGAATATGACGAACCCCTGGAAAGTAGCCCTGATTACTGGAGCATCCAGCGGCATTGGCTGGGAGTTGGCCAAGGAATTCGCCCGCAGCGGTACAGCCGTCGGTCTGCTGGCGCGGCGGCGCGAGTTGCTTGAAAGCCTCGCTGCGGAGATTCGCGCCTCGGGTGGGACTGTCGCGGTAGAGGCAGCCGATGTCGCGGAGCGTCAGGCGACGATCCGGGCCTTGCAGCAATTAGAGCAAGCATTAGGGCCGTGTGATCTGCTCGTTGCCAATGCCGGCGTTGGGGCACCGACCCATCTCGATCCCATCAACACTGGCGACATCAAAAAGATGTTTGAGGTGAATGTGTTGGGAGTCGTTTATTCCATCGAAGCGGTTCTCCCGGGCATGCTTGCCCGCCAAAACGGCCACCTCGTCGCTATCTCCAGCATGGCGGCGTACAAAGGGCTACCCGGAGAGAACGGCTACAGTGCCTCGAAGGCAGCGGTCAACAATTTGATGGAAGGGTTTCGCATTCGCTTACGTCCCCTGGGAGTGCAGGTGACCACGGTGTGTCCCGGCTTCATCGCTACTCCGATGACGGCCCGCAACAAGTTTAAGATGCCGTTTTTGCTCAGTGCCCCGGAGGCGGCCCGGCGAATCGTGCGGGCCTTGCGGCGTCGGCCGGCCGTTTACAACTTTCCTTGGCAGATGAGCCTTCTGATGGGCCTGGTGCAATGGCTGCCTGACGGGCTGATTCGCTGGGGCATGTCCGACTACAACGCTGACCCGCCGCCCCCGGAGCGACCCTTGTCTTAATGGTCAATTCCACACACCGGCTCGATGTACGGGCTTCACAAACCGGTCAAATACTGCAACAGGTCGGCGATTTGCTGATCACTCAGAGGATCGAGCAGGCCGGCCGGCATCAGCGAGCGCGGACTGGGCGAGCGTTCTAATTTGCCGCTCAGGCGGAGGGTTTCTGCCGGACCCGTTTGAACCAGAACGCTGCCGGGTGCATCGTACACAATGATGCCCTCATGGACGGTGCCCCGCTCGGTCACTAGCCGCGTCGTCCGATAACGCGGCGAGACATCTTTACTCGGTTGAAGGATGGCCGTGAGCAAGTCGTCGCGTGAGAAGCGTTTGCCGATACCGACGAGGTCCGGCCCGAGGGCAGCAGCCCCACTGTGGCAGGTGGCACATCGCGCCTGAACGAAAACGACAGCTCCGCGTTGGGCGTCGCCTTTGCTCCAGTCGATGCGCTTCAGGCGACGTTTCCAAGCGACCTCGTCCACGCCATCGAGGTTGGCCAAGGCTACCGCTTGATCGGGAAAGCGTTGTCGTGCCCAATGAATCCAGGAGTCCGCATCTTTTTCTTCATGCTTGGTTACTTGTTGCAGCCGTTTCATCACGCGATTGCGCAAGGGAACGGTCTCTTTGTCGGCCGACAGTTGCGCTAGGCCGCGTAGCAGCGGAAGCGTTTCGCTGGTGTCGGGCGGCAAGCGTTCCAGGGCGGCGAGGACGAGCTGAACGGTGGCAGGGCGAGCGGAGGTCAGCCCAGTCAGCAGTTTGGGCCGATCGTCCGCCGTGGCATGGCGAGCCAACAGCGGCATGAGTTCCTCCTCCAGTCCCGCTTGCCCCCACAATTCGCGGATCAGGGGCAAGGCACGCTCGGCGGGGAGGTTCTGTAGCAACCCTACCCACTGGGCGTTCCACGGTCGCTCGGGCTGGGCCAAAAAACGTTCCAGGGCGGTGGCTCGATCTACTCCTGCCGCTCGCGTGAAGACCACATGCTCGGCTCGGCCGAAGCGTTTGTCGGCCAGCAGGGCCGCGTTGAGTTCGGGAGCTTTTTGGGCCAAAGCGGCATGCAACTCGGCCAGACGCAATGGCCAATTGCTATCGACGGTGCGTTTGTTGGCCTGCAGGCGTTGCTCTAGCGTGAGCAGTGAGGTGACCACAGCCGGGACATACTCCTTTTCCCAAGGCGCTCGCAAGCGTGCCAGAACGGCGAGGTAGTGGAAATCGTCTGTTGGGTCGCCGCCCAGTTGGGCGACGACGGCACGGGCGACAGCGGGGTCGTCGTCCTGAAGCATCGCCAAGGTGCGGGCCAACTCGCGATCAAGCGTGTCCTTTTTGCTGGGAAAGCGTTGCCGCAGCACTTCACGCACGACTCGAGGAATCCCCGCCATGCGGCTGCAACTGTAGCCCTCCCACAGGGTGCCACGTTGCTTGGGATCGGGTGGACCACCGAGCCAACGCTGCACGAGCCGCACGCCATCCAGTTGCAAGTCGATGGACAATTGCGCATCGCGCACTAGCTCGATCGCTTCTGCCGAGGGGCAAGCGAGGTAGTATGTGGAGCGTGCTAGCAGGCTTTCGGGTTGGTTGGCGTCAGCAGGCCAAACGCGTGCGGCACGTTGACGTTGCAGCCGATCCGGTGAATTGGCCTCGCCTCGAGGCAACCATAGCTGACGCGGTTGCAGGCGTTTGATGAGGTTGCGATCCAGATGTTTAACACCTGCGGGATAACGGATGCGATACAACCCGCCACGGGTGCCTCGTCCGCCGATGCTCACCAGCAAATCGCCCGTCTCGGGGTGGACTGCGAGAGCGGTCGGCGCGAAGCCCACGCTGCCTGAGCTGCTCAAAAATATTTCAGATTTGCCCGCACGCGTCACATAGTAAATCCTGCCGAAGGTCCAGTCGGCCAGGAACACTCCCCCCTGATAGCGAGCCGGGAAACTCGCGTGCTTGTAGACGACCACGCCGGTGGGCGAGCCACGACCCAAAGTCGCCAAAGGCGGCACGACATCCAGGAAGTAGGGCGGCATGCGCCAGGTAGCAGCGTGGAGCGGCCCGCACCAGCCATGATGCCCGCCGGGTTCGATGCGGTAGCAGCGGCAACCTTCGTACCACGGCAGACTGAGACAGCGTTCGTTATCGCTGTCGAAGGTGTAGAGGGCACCCTCGGGGCCGAAGTCCATGGCGTAGGCGTTGCGAAAACCGTGGGCAAAGACTTGGCGTTGCTTCCAATCCGGCGAGAGACGCAGCACACAGCCACCCACCGGATCGCGGACCAAGGAGTCGGCCGAGTTAATGAAATCGCGGGTGATACCGGTGTTGTCACCGACCATCAGGTAAAACCAGCCATCGGGGCCACGCGTCAGGGCGTGGGCAGCATGTTCGCCGCCGGTGCGGATCTTCAGCAGGGTCGCCGGTGGCTTGCGCGGGTCGGCTCCACGCCAGACTTTCACCCCGCCGTCGCCCGCAGCATATAAATCGGTGCCGTCCGCAAACAGGCCCATCGCCCCGTCCTTGGGCGCGGCGGTGAAGTCGGTCGCTTTCGTGCCCTCCTTGGTCACGTCCAAGCGACGGAGATAGCCCCGTCCCGAGACGAAGATTTCGCCACGCGGCGAGACAGTCATACAATGCGTGTCGTTGATATGGGTGTGATCGGCCAGTTGGGTGATTTCGAAACCTTCAGGCAGGCGAAAGTCGCCGGCCAGAAGGTACAGCGCCAAGGCGATCATCGCCAGGCTCCTCCCGAAAGCACCGTGCGGAAGCCCAGATGGTTCTGGGCCGAGCTGATTTCCCCCGCCATGCGTCCGCCGGCCATGTAGCGACGGCAATAGACATCGGCACACAAAAACGACCCGCCACGCAAGACACGTTTGAGTTCGTTGCGGCCGTGCGGGTCGATGCTGGACAGAGGGCCCGTGGGATTGCGGCGGTAGCCCGGAGCGTCCCATTCGCCAAAACCGGGCCGATACCAGTCGGCGGTCCATTCCCAGACATTTCCAGCCATGTCGTACAGACCGAAGGCATTCGGCGGGAAAGATTTAACCGGCGCAAGTCCAGCGAAGCCATCCTTGCCCTCATCGCGGACAGGGAAATCGCCCTGGTAAATGTTGGCCATCCAACGGCCATTGGGAGTGAGTTCGTCACCCCAGTAATATCGGGTATTGCTCAGGCCGGCGCGGGCAGCATATTCCCACTCGGCCTCGGTGGGGAGGCGACGACCGAGCCAGTTGCAATAAGCTAAAGCATCCTCAAAACAGATATGGACGACCGGGTAGTCATCCTTGCCGTCGATGGTGCTGCCAGGCCCAGTAGGATGTCGCCAATTGGCTCCCGGGACGACTTTCCACCACTGATCGCAGTTGGTACAGCCCTCGGGGGGGCAGACTTCCGGCGGGACGAAAACCAAGGAAAAGGGAACCAATTTTTCCGCAGGCACCCCGGGGAAATCCTCAGGACGCGGGGTGCGTTCTGCCACGGTCACATAGCCTGTCGCCTCAACGAAGCGGCGAAATTGGGCATTGGTAACTTCGGTGGCATCCATCCAGAAGCCATCCACCCAACAGCGATGGACAGGCTGTGCATCGTCAAAGGTATCGCTGCCCATGAGGAATTCACCGCCCGGAACCCAAACCATGCCTTCGGGGGGACTGCTCCACGTTCCCCACAGCAGCCAAGCGACAACTAAAGAAACGGCAACCAAACTGATGTGGGCCACGGTTCGAGTCATAGTCATAATCGGTTCTCCTCAGCGACGAGCCGCTGCCGCGATGGCCAGAAAATCAGCAGATTTGAGACTGGCACCACCGATCAGGCCACCATCGACATCGGGTTGAGCAAAGAGTTGCGGTGCGCTTTCGGGTGTCACACTGCCGCCATAGAGAATCGGCAGGCTCTGGGCGATCGCGTCGTTGAACAGTCGGGCGACAAACTGCCGTATCGACGCCTGAGCCGACTGCGCCTGTTCGCTGCTGGCCACTCTGCCCGTACCGATGGCCCAGACCGGCTCATAGGCGAGGATCAGACGCGTCAATCGTTCGGGAGTCAGCCCCGCCAGGCCGCTGGCCACTTGGCGTTGCAATACCTGGTCGATGCGACCGGCTTCACGCTCTTGCAGGGTTTCGCCGACACAAAGAATAACATAAAGACCCGCCTGAAGGGCCGCCTCGACTTTGAAATTGATCAGGGCTTCGGGTTCGGCCAAGCCATGACGGCGTTCGGAATGACCCAGAATGACATAGGAGCAACCGACATCCAAGAGCATGGCAGGGGAAACCTCGCCCGTGTAAGCTCCCTTGGGTTGAAAGTGAGCATCTTGTGCACCCAGAGCAAGCGATGAGCCCTGCAACTCCTTGTGTACAGCATCGAGGTAAGGATAGGGCGGACATACGACGACCTGAACCCCATCCGCATGGCTCTGGCCAGCGACCAGTTCGCGGGCCAACTGCACGGCTGTGCTGCGCGAAGTGTTCATTTTCCAGTTACCGGCGACGATCCGCGGACGCATGACACAACTCCTCAAGCAACTCGGGGCACGGTTAGAACAGCGAAAAGCAGCTTCGGCGTCAAGAGGGTTAAGTCAGGTAAAGCATGCCGGTCGTAGCGTCGCTGGATCAGCAGATGTCCCAAGTGCCTTGGGTGTTGCGTGAAACGGTCGGGCGAACTGTTCCGATGAAACCAGGGACCCGGGTCGCGAACCCGGTCAAAGGCGGTTCGATCGGTTGATAAGAGGCGTGGCTTCATCCCTGCTAAACGGGAGGGATACCGTGAGCCGGTGCAAACGAAAGGGGAAAGATCATGCCCGTGCGTAGCGCGAAATGGCTGACTGGCGTGACTGCTGCGATGGGTCTGAGTCTAGCGGGGACCGGCTGTCAGACGCTACCGATTTCGTGTGGTGGTTGCGGCAACGGGGCGATGGTAGCGACGGGAGCGTCGGCATCGCTGGCTCCCTCGGTCTTGAGTTACTCCCATTCAGCTGGTCCAACGCCAGCATCGGGCGATCTGACGGCGAACCTGCAGCCCCCCGTAGTGGCGACGTGGACGCCCACACCAGTTACACCTTCTTACTCACCGGCTGTTTATCCCCCTGCCCATGCTACCCTACCCGCTTCGAGTGTAGTGACCATGCAACGCCCGCAACGTCGGCCCTTGTTCGGTTCGCCCGTTGCTACCCCTAGTGCTGCGCCGGCCGGTTCTGTGCCAGGAACCCTGAACAAAGCGGGGAACAGCCTGGCCCTTCCGGCACTGAGTACCACAGTGGACGCCAAACAAGGGTATCCGACAAGCTCGGCCGGGCAGAGTTCGTGGACGCCGGTTCAACGCGTGGTAGCTCCGGGCAACGAGGCGGGAGAGCAGACGCAACTGGTGGCGATGAACCGTCCCCAAGTCACGCCCAACTGGGGCAGCATGAGTAGTCCCGCGGTGCGTTATGCGGCCCCGCCCGCGCGAGAACGCGACCTCCTACCCAAACCCAAAACCAAGCCAGGCCTGGAGCAGCTGCCGCCGGTGGCGGTCACCCATCCGGTCGAAGCCCCACGAGAATTCGAGAAACGCACGCTTTCGGCGTACATCATCGAGCCGCCCGATGTGTTGCAGATCGAGGGCACACCCGATCTCATCAACCCTGACAAAAGCGTCCAATTAACCGGTCCGGCTCTGGTGGCGGGCGATGGCTCGATCAGTCTTGCCACCCTTGGGCGAGTGTATGTCGCGGGTAAAACCATCGACGAGGCCAAGTTGGAGATCGCGCAAGTGATCCAACGACGCCAACCCGATGTCAAGCTCGAGGAGATCCTCAGCAAGCTCAAGGTTGATGTGGCGGCGTTCAACTCCAAGTTCTTTTATGTGATTAGCGACGGGGCCGGCTACGGCGAGCAGGTCATCAAGGTGCCGATCACCGGCAACGAAACTGTGTTGGATGCGATCGCGGCCATCCAAGGGATACCTGCCGTGGGATCGAAGAAACGCATCTGGCTGGCCCGGGCCACTCCAGCACATGCCGAGCCGCAAATCTTGCCCATCGATTGGCAAGGGATCGCCATGGACGGTCGATCCGTCACCAATTACCAGATTTTTCCCGGCGATCGGCTCTACATTCAGTCGGATCGGCTGCTAAACTTGAATAGTGCCATCGGCAAGGTGTTGGCTCCGGTGGAGAGGATACTGGGTGTGACGCTGTTGGGAGCTAGCACGGTGCAAACCATCCGCCAAGGAACTCCGTTTGGCGGCAACCCGGGCATCCGCTAACCACACCGAGCGTTCGAAACACCGCAAGCATGCAGTGAGCTGGGATAAAAAGAGGGGAAGGGGACAAGCGATGCGTAAACCGATTCGGATCCTATTGATCGCTCTCCTCGCCGTGGTTGGGTCGGCCCAGGCTCAGATTGGCGGCTCGGGGGCCAATCTCGGGCCGGTCCGTCCTCCCCAGTATGGACCGTTTTATCGCCCGGCTCTCAGCCCCTATCTCAACTTGCTCCGCGGGGGCGATCCGGCGGCCAACTTCTTCCTCGGCACCGTGCCTGAGTTCCAACGCCGCAGCGATACCTTCGGCCAACAACGACTCCTTGGAGAGTTGGAAGAACGCACGCGGCCGGACAGTCCGTTATTCTCGGGCACGGTACCGATTCCTAACTCGACGCGGCGTTACTTCAACAACACGGGCGGCTACTACCCGCCGGTCCAACTACCACGGCGTTAAGCCGACGACACAGCCGACAACGAATCCAAGCCAACGGTGAGGGGAGAAAGCCTCTAAGCGTTGGCTTGTTCATTTGTCTGATGGTTGTAGCCCGACGTTCTGATGCTACGATGCAGACCGTTGTTGTACCGATGCTACGATGCCGACTGCGGTTACTCGGAGGGCGTCGGCTCTGTGGGTCGCATGCGGCGTCGTCGCCACACCGTCCAACCCGCTAGCGATCCGCCGATAACGGCCGTTAGCAGTGTACCCGGTTCGGGGATCTCGGTTAACTCCGGCGGAGAATCGATCGGCGGCGGGGGCGGCGGCGGCGGGGGCGGCTCAGGTGGCCGCACGACAATCGGCAGTGGGTTCGGCGGCGGCGGTGTTTTCTTCAGCTGCGCCCGTGGACTGAGCAAGGCCGTAGACAGCACCATGCTGAGAGTTTCCGCGGCAGCGGAGGGCAACAAACTCACTGCCCCTTCACACTCGGCGGCATGCTTGGGCGGGGCCGCCCCCTGAGCAGGTGCAGCCAGCACGGCCAACAACAGACTCAAAGAAACGACAGCCACCATCTTCCGGGGTTTAGCCATTCCCCGTACTCCTGTACTGAAAGTTGAGAAGACCTCTTCTTCCGGGCGGGTTCCGTCCGCTTCGGTTGCCCCGTTAATAGCAACCTCAGTAGACAAAAAACAGATCAGTTTGCGCAGTTGTAGCGAACCTAGCGAAAAAATGAGCCGCTTTTTCTGCATCGACTCCGCAGCTTACGACGATGATTGCCGACAGACAGGAATTTCCAGGCCATTATCAGTCCTAAGCGGGGTTTCCCGCCGGCGGAGAGTCACGCCATGTTTAAACGTCAAGGTTCCCCTGGTGTGGGGCAAGCGGCCATCCTGATGGGAATCACTGTGTTGGGGGGCACAGCACAGAGCCAGACTCCCTCCCCCATGCCTGTAGAACGTCCCGCGGTGATTCGAGGGGTCTCGCAGGTTGTACCAAAGGTTCTGGTGGGCAAGCCCATCCCGCTGAAAAACCATAGCCCCGTACCCAACCGACTCCCTGCTAGCCTTCGCGACGCGGACTCTGTTTCCCGTGAAAGTCCCCAAGGCCGCACTGCGATAGCGAGTGTTCCCCCGCCAGGCAGCGTGATTGCCACGACTTACCGGGAGGTGATTTACGCACAGCCCAAGGAACCATCCTTGCAAGATTCTGCGGAGTTGGCCGATTGGGACAGCGACAGCACCTTTGCGATTGATCGCCGTCCGCCCCGAGCGACAATGCTCCCGTCGCCGTCTGCTCGCTTAACCCCCACGCTGCCCGCTTTGGGTTCTCGAATCAACCCAGCCGCCGCGAGCAAGGCCCTACCACAGGCGATCGGGAAGAGTACACCCGCGACGCCAGCCACTGAAGGCCCGCTAGCAGCTCTGCCTTCGGCTGCAGCCCTGCCGACCATGACTTCGATCCCCGCCGTGGTGGATGCCAGGAACTTTGTCCGCAATAGTTGGAAGGGGACTTACGCTCCGGCCTCGCCGATGAGCGAGAGCGGCAACCTGCCACCGTTGACAGTCATCGAGCAGCCGGAGTTTCTGACCGAGGAGATGATGCCCGCGCCACGAGTGTACGGAGCGGCGGAGTATCTGCTGTGGTGGACGAAACGCGATAACGCACCGCCCCTAGTCACCACGGGCGCTGCCGACCCCTTAGTGCGTAGCCCCGGAGCGATCGGCAATGCGGACACCGTGATTCTGCAGGATGGAAGCCTCGGCCGTGGACCTCAATCGGGCTTGCGGGCGACGGTGGGGTTGTGGCTGGATGATTGCGCCGGTAAGGCGATCGAGGTAAGCGGGTTTTTCTTGGGCACGCGAACGGCCCGCTTTAATGCCTCGTCGGCTCAATTTCCGGTGTTGGCCCGACCGTTTTTCGATGTAGTGGCTGGCGGAGAAGAAGTCGAAATCGTCTCATTTCCGGGGCTGATTGCAGGCAATGTCTCGGTGCAAGCCCCCAGCGAGTTGTGGGGACTCGAGGCCAACTTGATTTGTCCCCTGTGCATCACCTGCAATCGACGGATCAATTTTCTGGTCGGTCCACGCTATTTGCAGTTGGCCGAAGCCATCCATATTGTTGAAGATTTGCAAATTCTCAATGACATCAATGGATTCCAGGCCGGACAGCGAGTGAGGGTGGCAGACAGCTTCCGCACACGCAACCAGTTTTGGGGGGCACAACTCGGTGTCGAAGGCCGCTGGCTAGCCGGCCGATTCACCGTGGATGGACGAGCACGGGTTGCCTTGGGCGTGACGCATCAAGAAGTTACCATTGATGGGACACAGACATTTCTCAGCGGTGTTAATCCGGATCCCCGACCCGGCGGGCTGCTTGCCGTGGGTTCCAACATCGGCAGGCAACGTCGGAGCAACTTTTCGGTGGTTCCAGAGGTCGGCATCAACTTGGGTTACTATGTCACTGATTGGATGCGAATCTCGGCAGGCTATAACTTCCTGTGGTGGACCAATGTCGTGCGGCCGGGCGACCAGATCGACCGGAATGTCAATCCGTTCCTCGTGCCCAATTTCTCGACGGCGGGTCTGGTAAACAACGGTGCCTCGCAACCGACGGTACCATTCCGCACGACGGATTTTTGGGCGCATGGGCTTACCTTCGGCGTCGAACTGACGTTCTAGATCGAGGCCGAGTTTCCTCTCCTGGATGCCTTCGAACCTTCCGCTGCGGCGTGCCAGCGTCGCGGCGGAAACCCTTTCCAGCCGAGCGAAGTAAAACTACATCGTAGAAGTGAAACATCCGCTTGGAGGGAGAAAACTGTCATGCGCTTTGTCCCGTTGTTCCTGTTTGCCTTGGCCCTGGTGCCTCCTGTCCCTGCCGCACCCGAGTTCGACCGCACTCGCGATGTCATCTATGGCCGTAAATATGGCCTGGCGATGACGATGGACATCATGACGCCCAAGAAGACCAATGGCTTGGGAATCATTTTTGTCGTTTCGGGCGGTTGGTTTTCCCGTCCGGAAAACATCAACGCTGCCTTTGTCGCTCCGTTTTTAGCGCGGGGCTACACAGTGTTCAACGTGGTGCATGGTAGCCAACCCAAATTTACGATCACGGAGATCCTCGAGGACTTGCACCGCGCGATCCGCTTTATCAAGTACCATGCCAAAAGCTACAAGATCGATCCCGACCGGCTGGGTATCACGGGAGCCTCGGCCGGCGGCCATCTTGCACTGATGATGGCAACGGCAGGTGGTCCTGGAGATCCGAAAGCAACCGATCCCATCGACCGACTGTCCAGCGAAGTCAAGGCCGTGGCTTGTTTCTTTCCGCCCACGGATTTTTTGAATTTTGGCAAAAAGGGAAATGCTCTAATTGACCGGCAGATTCAGCCGCCCTTCACAGCTGCCATGGATTGGCACGAATTCGATGCGAAGAAAGCTCTCTTCGTACCCATCAAAGACAAAAAGCGCCTTGAGAGCATCGCCAAGAAGGTTTCACCGGCTTGGTGTGTCAGCAACAAAACCCCTCCCTGTTTGATCATCCACGGCGACGCCGACAAACTCGTTCCTCTGCAACAAACCGAAATCTTTGCTGAAAAAATGAAAGAGTGTGAACGCATTTGTAAAGTCGAAGTCCGAAAAGGTGCCGGTCACGGTTGGGCCACGATCCTAAGCGACATCGAACTTTTCGCTGACTGGTTTGATGAACATCTGGCCGGTAAGAAGCCGGAAAAACCGTAACGCTACCGTGATAGTAAAGAATTCGTTTCGAGTGCGTTCCAAGGATGCTACAATGAATTTGGTCCTGCCGAGGAAGGAGGACCTCTCCTTGTGGGAGAAGGGGGATGCGGCTTCCGCTTCCCTCTTCTCTTTTTGCTTCCTTCAAAAGAATGCTTGCTCTTGCACGTCAACTACTCAGCGACTCACGAGTGTGAACGACACTTCCTTCTTATCGGACACATCGATGCGACGATGGAAAACTGGCTTGCCGGTTGTGTCGAAGGTGTAGATCAGCCATGCTCCGGCATCGAGTCGCGTCCGAAAATTGCCGTCGGCATCCGTGGTGGTCTGAAACTGACGATTTTTATTCTCGGCCCAAACAAAAAGAACCCGTGAATTCGCCCGGGGCAGGCGATCGTATGTCGTCAATCGCCCCTGCACGATGTACCCTTCGCGAGATGCCACCCGATCCATCCGGGTATCAGGTAACTTGCGAAAGCCGCTTCCCGACGAGGGCGGCATGGTGGGCGGCGGCGTATACATGGGGGTGGTCGGGTCCGTAGCAGGCTCACGCGACTCGGTTCCGGGAGGAGCCGGCGGCAGAGAGGATCCTACGGGGTCACGCCTTTCGGCGCCTCCGGGGGCAGCACTGCCTCCGGGCACGATCGTGCTACCGGTGGGAGGCACCATGACCGCACTCCCTGTACTTGTGGTACAGCACGAGGTGACCGGTTCGTACATCGTCACCGCTTGTTGGGTCATCACCGGCACGAGGCGAGTACGTTGCAAGTAGTTAGTCACCGGGCAGCATTGAGCGCGTAAGCGATAACTGACTACTGGCTGTGCGACTTGTTCATAACGGCAGGTGCATGGATTGTAAGCGGAGGTATAGCGTACCGAAGTGACGGGTTCCGAGTAATATCGCGTCTCGTAAGAAGTCACCGCCTCGGTGTAAGTCTCTTGTTTATAAGTCACTACTGGTTGATAGTACGTCCTTTGGACATATCGCGTCGTGCAGGTCGTTTGCGGACGAGGCTGCGGGCAGGGATCAACGGCATACCCCACCACTACTGGGGCAGTGTACAGAGTCACAGCCGGGGCCGGCGTGGCACAGGTGTTACAGCAGACCTGAAACACGTTGTTCCAGGCAGCAGGTGCGGGGGAGCCGACCGCAGCTAGCACTGACAGGGCAGCAGCCCACACACTGAGAGACAAACGTTTCATGGAGTATCTCCTTGAGGGAAAATTGCAACAATGGCTCCACTGGAATGGCCAAGATTCCTTCAAAGCCAACACAGGTGGGATAAATCCACCCGGTCCACTTCAATTTTTCTGGTCGAGGCAGCAGGTTGCAAGCGTGGAGTCTGCTCGACAGACAGCTTTTGTTGGTCGTGCCTGTTAAAATCCTCCGGTCCGGTAAATTAGTCCGGAGAGGAACAAAGCGTAGCGTAGCTCTGGGCAGCTTGGACTCGCTGTTCTACAACAGACTGCATGACGCAAATCGTGGTATTAGGTGCGGGCATCTCCGGGTTATCCTTGGCGTTTGCCCTGCAACAACGCTTGCCTCAGGCCCTTATCCATGTTTGGGAGGCTGCGGATCGGCCTGGTGGCAAAATTGCTAGCCATCGCCGCAACGGCTTTCTCGTCGAGCATGGCCCCAATGGCTTTTTGGATAACAATCCGGCAACGATCGATTTGTGTCGAGAGCTGGGTCTCGAATCGCGACTGATCGCTGCGAGCGAGGTGGCAGGCAAAAATCGTTTTCTTCTGCTCGACGGCAAATTGCAGCAGCTGCCCAATAGTCTGATGTCGTTGCTGACTTCCGGGTTACTCAGTTGGCGAGCCAAACTCAACCTGCTGTTGGAACGCTTCCAAAAACCCGGGACAAGCGATGAAGAATCAATCGATGCTTTCGTCCGCCGCCGCGTCGGGGACGAGATCGCCCATACGTTTGCTGATGCCTTTGTGACGGGCATCTTAGCCGGTGACCCGAAATTACTCAGTTTCCAGGCCTCGTTTCCCAGGCTCGCCGCCATGGAACGCGAACAGGGAAGCCTAACCCGGGGGATGGCGGCCGCTCGCAAGGGCAAGCCGATCGGTGCGCGTGCGAGGATGTGGTCGTTTCCCGAAGGCTTACAAGAATTGATCGACGCTCTGGTCGCGCGATTGCGGCTCCCTTTGCGGAAGAACCTGCGTATCGAAGCGCTACGTCGCGAGGATTCCAAGTGGGTGGTCGAAGCCCAAGACCAAGCCCTTCAAGCCGATGTCGTGGCCCTAGCTTGTCCGGCTGCCGAGCAGGCGCGTTTGTTACAGAACGTCGATGCTAAGTTGGCGCAGGAGGTTCAAAGCATCCCGTACAATCGCCTAGCGGTCATCGCGTTGGGTTATTCGCGTGGGGATGTGCCGCATCGGCTTAACGGTTTCGGCTATCTGACTCCGCAGCGAGAGCGGCTCGATGCCCTAGGGGTGCAATGGTGTTCCTCGATATTCCCGAACTACCGCGCGCCGCGTGATCAAGTCTTGCTCCGTGTGTTGGTCGGAGGCTGGAACCGCCCCGATTTACTCGATCGCGACGATGCCGGACTAGTGCAGGCGGCTCGTCAACAGCTGCATCTATCGCTGGGTATCACTGCTCCACCTGCTTTTCAGGAGATTATTCGCTGGAACGAAGCAATCCCACAGTATTTTGTTGGTCATTTATCCCGGTTGCGGCGGATCGACGAGCGAGTCCGAACGCATCGGGGTTTATACTTAACTGGCAATGCGTACCGTGGTGTTGCCATTAACGATTGTGTCGAGAGTGGCACCCGGCTGGCAGAGCGAATCGTGAATGACCTGAGGTTGGGCGATCGGCCTCGCGCGTGATAGCATGAGAGTAAGTTGTCTCTGACCTCTCCACGAGCCGGCTGTTATGAAAGAAGTTCTCAGTTTAATTCTCGGCGGCGGACGCGGTACCCGGTTATACCCCTTGACAGCTCTTCGGAGCAAACCGGCCGTACCTGTTGCGGGCAAGTACCGCTTGATCGACATTCCGATCAGCAATTGCATCAACAGTGGCATGAATCGGATTTATGTGCTTACGCAGTTTCTTAGCGTGAGTCTCCATCGCCATATTGCCAACACCTACAAATTCGACCCGTTCTCTCGGGGTTTCGTGGAGGTGCTGGCCGCCCAACAAACCAACGAAACGGCTGACTGGTATCAGGGCACGGCGGATGCGGTTCGGCAACAGATCCGTTACATCCTCGAAGATGCGTGTCAGTATGTGTTGATTCTTTCAGGCGATCAGCTCTATCGCATGGATTTTCAACATATGCTCGAAACCCACAAACGTACCAACGCCGATGTCACTATCGCGGTCCTTCCCGTCCCGAAAGAACAAGTGCCCGGCTTTGGCATCGTACAACTAGATAAAACAGGCCGGGTCGTCGGCTTTGTCGAAAAACCCAAGACCGAGGAGGCCATCGAAGCGGTGCGTACTCCGGCGAGTTGGATTTCGCAATTTGGCATCGAAGCAGGCCAACGCGAGTTTCTCGCTAGCATGGGGATCTACATCTTCACGCGTAAGGCGTTGTTAGAAATGCTCAATACTCCGCCCCTGGCAACCGATTTCGGCAAAGAAGTTTTTCCGCGTAGTATTCCCACCCATCATGTCCAGGCTCATCTGTTCGATGGGTACTGGGAAGATTTAGGCACCGTAAAAGCTTATCATGAGGCGAATTTAGCCTTGTGTTCGGATCATCCTCCCTTCGATTTTCACAGTCCCGAAGGAGTGATCTATACACGCATGCGTTTTCTTCCTGCTTCTCGTCTCAGTGGCGCACGTCTGAAAAATTGTTTGGTAAGCGACGGCTGTGTGATCGAAGCCGGGGCGGATCTGGAACGCTGTGTGGTCGGCGTCCGTAGCCGGATCGCTAAGAACGTGACCGTGCGGGATACCGTGATTTTAGGGGCGGATCGCTTTGAGACCGAGGCCGACCGCGCTACCAACCGCGCACTCAATCGTCCAGATTTGCTCATCGGAGAAGGTACCTACGTTGAAAATGCCATCCTCGACAAGGAGTGTCGCATCGGCCGCAACGTCCGTATCATCAACAAACGCAGACTGCTCAATGATGAAGGAAGCAACTATGTCATTCGTGATGGCATCGTCACCATCCCACGAGGGGCGATCATTCCCGATGGTAGTGAAATCTGAACAACCGTCTCTGTATGTTGTCAAACGAGTCTAGGCAAACCGGCCATCTGTACCAAGGCATCAACAATCTCGCTCATTTGCGTAACGTTGCGTCCTCGATAAATATACACCTCGGGGTTGCCGTGGTCCCGGGCGAGGGCCACCATGTACTGCGGCGTCATGAAGACGTTGTAGTACCACATCAACCCGGGGATTAACCCCCAGAATAGCAATGCCACCAGTACACCCCATTCGAGAAGTCCCGGTTCGCGCCACGGACCGTAAACAACCCCTTCATAGCTGCGAACGTTGGTCACTACTGGCACCAGGGGAATAAAGCAAACACGCCAAGTTTTTACGAGTTTAACGCGTCCTTTAGAATCACGCGTTAGCAAGATGTGGTCATACGTCCCTAGCAAAAAAATGAGCAGGACTGTTAAAGGGAACCATGCAATAATCGCTGGTGTAATCGTGTCGAAGCATAAAAACCACAGCCAACCTAGGCAGAAATGAAACACCTGTGCGGTCGCCAGTAAACCCAACCGTGACCCCAAACTGCGTTCGCTCTCCCATTCACGCTGCATCGGTTCAAACCGCCGAAGTACCCGGCGTCTAGTGGCCCGGTTGTAGCCACACTTCAAGCACAGTTGGGCCTCGGCTTGCATCTCGGCACGACACTTCGGACAAACCGCACTGCGCTGGTCCCGCAACAGATAAGGGCTATCGTCGTCTGGCTCCTCAAGCACTGCGGCGGCTTGATCTCGGGGTGGTTCGTTGTCTAGTTCCATGTTCGGAATCGGCTTGTCGATCCCAAAGTCAACGGACGCAGCCGATGGGTCCGCATTCCGAACCTGCTGAGGTTCTTCCCACCAATCTTCTACGCTAGCGGCGGATGAAGAGCGCTTTGCCGTGGCACCGGAACGCGGTGTCGCGAGAGAGGCAGGTTCGGAGAGAGAGCCTGGAGCAGTTGTCTCTCCTTGAGGTATCGGACAGATGACTCCACACTGCGGGCACTGGATTTTTTTGTGGCGATAGCTCGGCGGTGGATCAAAGACCCAGCCACAGCCTGAACAGACAATCGCCGGCATCTATAAAACCTCGAAAGGAGAAGAGTGATTCCGGAACAAATCAGTAGATAAAAGGATTGCTCGGTTGTTCGATTATTTGAATGACTTTATCCCAGGAACGTTTATCTGGAGGCGTCAGGACGATGTACGGCACAAAGCGACCGCGTTCGGGGCGGAAATCGATGCGACCCGTTACTTTGACCCAACGACCTTGGTAGTTTTCCGCGGGCACCGTGAGCAGTGGATCTTTGGGCACCAAGAATGCTTGCAAGGGAACAGCATCTGCTGCGCAACAGTTATATTTGTAACGGATCAACACAAAGCCGCGATCTGAACCACTGAAGCGTCCACTCATCCACACGAGTCGTCCTTGATAAAAAGTTCGCATGGCGGCGTTTTCCGCGGCAGATTCCAAAGCTAAAAACCGCATCTCTGTTGCTTTCTCCTCTGGGTCTAGGGCCAACCAAGCCGTTGCCGTCGCATAGGTGGTTGGGTTTCTAGCAGTGCCCATTGAAGAAATGGCAAACGAAAAACGCACCGCTTGCTCGGCGGCGTCGGTCTCACTGAGTTTCTCGGCTTCAGGCATCTTGGGAGTAACGAGTTGCTCTTTGTATGTTTCCCAGAAGTAATGAGTTCCCACACTTAAGACAAATACTTGGATCACAACACTGAAGTAAATCACAGCAATCAAACGAGGACGAAAAATGAGCAGATACAAGGCATAAAGCTTAATATCGACCATCGGCCCCAGCACTAGAAATGACACCTTGGCCGCTGGGGGCAGCGTGACAAACGAGGCGGCCACAAAGGCGTCGGCCTCGCTGCACAAGCATAGTACGATGGCCAAGCCCATCAGCAGCAAGATCGTCAGGATAATGTGCTGGGTACCCAGGTCGGCGATCACCTCCGGCGTGAGAAACATCCGAGTACCTGCGGCCAACAACGCGCCAAGAATCAAGAAAACGGTAATATCGACAAAGTCATGCAACGACGTAGCACTGATGTTGCTGGTCCGTTGCCATACGGTCCGTGGCGGGCCGACCTCGGCCTCCGTCTCGGCTGATGCGCTGGGGCGCGTCAACGGCGTGAGCAGTTCCACCCCGTAACGCCGCCAAAATAGCTCGACGATCATCGCAGTGCTAACTGCCACAAAGTAGCCCATCCCGGTGCGAAAGAGAACCATCCACCAATCGCTCATTTGGTAGGCAGGGACACCCGCGATGAAGGTGTTTTCCATGCCGTTGAAAGCCGCAAAAGTGCTGCCAATCACCACCGGATTGACGATCGGCCCCGCGAGCAAGTAGGCCACGCAGGCACTCAGCGGTAGCCCTTTGCGGAGCAAACGACGCATGATCGGCACAATGCCACACTCGCAGATCGGAAACACCAGCCCGAGCAGGCCGCCGATCGCAACGGCCAAAAACGGATTGCGAGGAATGATCGCCGTCAGCCAGCGTTGCGGCAACAATTCGTCAAGCAAGCCGGCGATGAGCGCTCCGAGCACGATGAAAGGCAACGCTTCCCACAAGATGCTACGAAAGATGATGATGAAGGTGGTGATGTAGGGTAAGGGATCCTCACTGAACGACTTGGTAATGACAGTCGGCTCTTGATCGAACACCGGATTGGATAGGGCCAAGAAGTAAAGCAGAATGGGCAACAGCAGCACGATATAACGCCAGGGAGCCCAACCGTGCGAATGGCCCGCGTGTTCATCGACAATCGGTTGCGGGGCGAAAGAGGCATGTGAATGATTACACTCTTCGCCCTGGCCATGCGAGTGGGCATGCGAGTGCGAATGGGAATGGGCATGTAAGTGAGTAGGTGGGATGCCATCCTGCAAAGAATGGTCATGCGTACATGCTTCAGCATCCGACGAATGTTTGTCTGTTCCCCCAGCGGTCAAACCCTCCCTGCCCTGCCCTGATGCAGAAAGTTGACCGGCTTCCAACCAAACCGCGATGGCACGGAGAGTCACCAGAACCAGTAGAACTAAGCCCCCTGCCAGAACCAGTGGGTGAAACTTGGGATGGAGCATCCGACCCAACAGCCCAGATTGCCACAACACCAACGTGACACAGCCCAAAGCACCACAAACAGCGATGGCGAACAACTGGTCCATGAAATACGCCGTTACATCGTCCCCTACCCCATGGCTGTGAGAGTGGCCGTGGCTGTGAGAATGGCCGTGGCCGTGGCTGTGGGACGACGAAGCAGCGTGCGAGTGAGTGTGATGTTGTTCGACCATGATCCCTCACTGATCCAGTAAAGAGTGCAGTTGCGTATCTTCCACTACGCGAAGGGGCGGTCGGATTGTTCACCGGCCTGCTTGCACCAAGGAGCAAGGAGCAAGCTAACGGCAAAGAGGGCGACGGCAACGAGGACGATGGCACCGGGGATGCCCAGTTTGACGTTTAGCCCCATCTCAATCTGCCAACACAGGAACAGCCCCCCCAGGCAGGAAATCAGACACAACCCGATGCTCCACCAAAACACCTCGCGTAGGTTACGGCCTAGATTGACCGCGGTGGCTGCGGGGACAACCAACAAAGCGTTGATGAGCAACACGCCCACCACCCGCACACACAGGTTCACCACCAAGGCCAACAAGACAATAAAAGCATAACTAGCCAGACGATGCGGCAACTGGCGGGATTGAGCCAAGCTGGGGTTGAAGCCTCCAAGCATGAGGGGGTTGTACAGCCAAGCCAGCAGCACCGCAACCAGAACCAGCAGCACAAGCAGATGGACCAAGTCGCTGCTGGTGCTAAGCAAGGGATCGCCGAACAGGAAATCTTCGAGGGTGAAGAGTTGGCGATTTTGAATCAGTTTGCGGAGGGCGGCGGCCAGGCCGGTGGAGGCGGCGAAAAACACACCGATGACCGTGTCGTTGGTCAAGCCGGTTTGTTCCCGTGCCCAGGCGATGCCAAAACCCACCACCATGCCAAACGACAACATCACCGGCGTGACCCAGGTCCAAAACGCTTCCCGCTCCCCGGCGAGAAACAGCATCACCAGCAGAAAGCCAATACTCACGCCGGCAAAAGCCGAGTGGGCCAATGCATCGCTGAAAAAAGCCATCCGTGCCCCGACCACCAAGGAACCGGTCGCGCCACAAACCAGCGACACGAGGAACAAGGCCAACATCGCCACGACATTGAACTTGTAGCTAAAAAAAGAGTCCGGCGGTGCCGTTTGTACCAGGGCATCGAGCCAAGGATCGATCATGCTTGCCTCATGCTTGGGTGACATCAGGTGCGGGCATGTTCAAAACTTCTTCCAGCAGAGGGGGCATTTGGCGAAACAACGCCTGATATTCATCGCGTGTGGGAACCAAACGTACTGCCACCTTAGTCGTATGATGCAAAGCGATGTCTGCGAGTTTGTGTTCGATAAAAGGGTTGCGAAATCGTTCCAACACCTCGCTAGCGAAGCCCGCTGGATTGTCGACGCGACCTTGGAGCACGGGTACCACCTCGGAGAACAGCAACTTCTCCAGCCAGGGGCCTAACTCCGCATCGCTCACCGCTTCGCGTACCGTGCGGAAGCCACGCGGCCATGCCTTGATCAGCAAGGCGGTGTGGCCGCCGTTAAGCAGGCGAACCTTGCGCAGGAAATAAGGCAGCACATCCTGTGTCCAGACGATCGAGGGATGCTCGATCCAGCGGGCCACCCCGGGCTTCTCTTGGATGGCAAACAGAGCGTATGGTTCGCAAACCGTCAGCATCGGGTCGCTAGACAGGAGCGGGTGATCGGCCGGCGTGCCGGTGACGATGCGATCGACCAAAGTGTTGTGCCAACTGCACGATTCGTTCAACCAACTTAGAAAGTTGTCGGGTAGCTTCCAGCCCTTGGCAATTCCCTCGACCAAACCTCGAAGCAAATCGGCTTGGTTTTCGCGTAACTCGCAAGGCACGATCTGAAGACCAGGCAAGCCCGCCTGCCACCGGGCATGTAAGAGGGCCGTCAGTTTGGCGGGGAACGAATGAGGCGGAGAGAGGGGGGTAGGCTCATCGGCGGGGTCGAGATCGTAGCCTTTCTCGGTGGTATTGGACAAAATCACGCGCAGCTCGGGAGTGCGGGCCACCTGTAAAACTTCGCTCCATTGCCCTTTGGCGGCGAGGGCACGGCTGACACTCTCGCATGTTTCCACACGATCGATCATTTGGCCACCTTGAATGCCACGAATCACCACATGATACCGGCCATTACCGGCATTCAGAGAGTCGGCTCGAGCATCACCGGTGGATTGAACAATCACCACGCGGCCGACCTTCTGCCCCTGGGAGTTGGCGTGATGGATAAATAGATCAGCAAAGGCCCGCAAGAATCGACCGGAGCCAAACTGCAAGATCGTTTCAGGTAGCATCCCAAGATCCTTGGCAAGCGGAAAGCCGTTGGCATTCGAAAAACCGTCGTGGAGTCATTCTAGGAAACGGCATCCATAGCGACACGCAATCCTACATAGTGCAGAGCCTCGGAGCGGCTGCGGCTGGCGCAGCGGCAGTTCCAGCCGGCGTCAATCCACGAACCACCCCGTAAGACATGGAAACGTCCACGTTTCGGCCCTACCGGATCGATGCGAAGCCGCCGGGGAGAATAAGCGTGATCCGAATAGCGGTCACTGCACCATTCCCATAGGTTGCCGTGCATGTCGAACAGACCAAAGGCGTTGGGCCGGTAGCTACCCACAGGACAGGTGCGAAACAGATAGATCACCTGATCGTGTTCCTCCGGTCGGTCGGGATGGGCATAATGGCCGTCGAAGTTGGCCATAGTTGAGTCGAGTTGGTTGCCATAGTGGAACATGGTCGAGGTGCCGGCGCGGCAAGCATATTCCCATTCAGCCTCCGTGGGCAAACGGTAGACCCGACCGGCTTTCTGCTCAGCAGGACGAGCCGACAAACGGGCACAAAATTCCATCGCGCGCTCAAAAGAGATACCATCTACCGGAAAGGAGTCGGTTCTCTTATAGGGTACGTCGTAATAGCCGAGAGGATTGGGCAGGAAACAGCTGGGGTTAGAACGCATCAAGGCGCGATACTTTTTTTGCGTGATGAGATAGGTACTCAGATAAAACGGTTTCGTGATGCGAACGGGATGGCGTGGCCGTTCACTCCGCGTCTGATGCCACTCGCCACGAGCCGCCCCCATCCAGCAGATGCCCGGTGGGATCAGGGCCATGTCGATGCCCAACGACACTTTTAGACGAGGTATACACGGATCCAGGCCGTCTCGTATCAATCGCTGCAGCCGACTTTCATCCGTGGGGCGCTCATCATATTCCAATTGGCTGCGTAACCGCGTCGTAAGCCGAGTCAATTCGGCTCGGGGGTCGCCTTGCTCCTCCAGGGCATCCGCCAGGGCGAGCCAAGCGACAGGGTCGGCGACACAGCGGTGTAACGCACAGAGGAGCGGCTCGATCATGCAAGCAAAGCAGAGATCGGTCGGTTTTCGCTGGGCAAAATCGGAATCGGACGGTCGCTGACATCCAGCACCATGCTATGCGGATCGATGCCCAGATTGTGATAGACCGTGGCCAGCACGTCACGGAAGTGGATCGGCTCGTTTTTGACCTCAGCGGCTTGGGCGTCGGTGGAACCGATCACTTGGCCTACCCGCATCCCGCCGCCGGCGACAATCGCGCTATTGACCCGCGCCCAGTGGTCGCGGCCGGCGTCCTTGTTGATTTTGGGGGTGCGGCCAAATTCGCCCCAGACGACGACCGTGCAGTCGCGATCGAGGCCGCGTTCATATATATCTTCGATGAGCGCACTGATGCCTTGATCGAACAGCGGTAGATGCTGACGCAAATAGCGGAAATTTTGTCCGTGGGTGTCCCAAAAGCCATACGCCACCGTGACGACGCGGGCCCCCGCTTCGACGAGACGGCGGGCCATCAGCAACTGATCGTTCCACATGGGCGCACCATCGCCTAAGTGCTTGGTCGAGCCACGTCCATAACGTTCACGCACCCGCGTCGGTTCGCGGCTGACATCGACGGCCTCGACAAGTTTGCTCGTGGTTAAAACCTCGAACGCGCGGCGATAATTGCCGTGCATCGCAGCTAGGCTATCGGCTTGGCGTTGCAAGCGATCGAGACGGGCTAGCAGTTTTTTACGATCGCTGAGATCTTCGTGGCATTTCATGATCGTCAGGTCTTGACCATCGACGCGTACGCCCCGGGCGGCACGACCGAGATGACCGGGGCCTGGGGTGTTGTACGGCTTATGCTGCATGGTCGGGAACAGATCGACGAAGGCGGGAATCTCTGGATTCGTCGGACCTTGTAGACGCGATACCACCGAACCGAAGTGAGGCTTGGCATCGCGTTTAATCTGCCCTTCATTGAAGCCCACACAGCTTTGGTTGCTGGAATGTTCATCGACCTGCCCCACCAGCGAGCGAATTATCGTGAAGCGATCGGCACAACGGGCCAGCCGCGGCAGCAATTCGCAAATCTGGAGGCCCGGAACTTTCGTCGCGATGGGCTTAAACTCGCCACGCGACTCGGCCGGGGCATGCGGCTTGAGATCGACGGTGTCCTGATGAGCGATCCCACCGGTCAAGTAAATCATGATGACCGATTGATGCCGAGTCCGTCGATCCGCCGTCGAGGAACGTGCTTGCAGAACAGCGGGAAGGCCGGCAATGGCAAGCGAGCCTAGGCGGAGAAAGTCGCGACGATGGAACATGATCGGAAGCCTCGTAGGTAGGATGAGCATATCCTAACCCAGTTGCCCCCGAAAGGAAAGTAATTTTGCTCTGGTTCCGAAAGAGCTGCGTTACGCCTCCCTGTTTGAGACTGTTTATAAGGGTGGTCGGCGTCGTCGCACCAACTGGTTGATCTCCTCGCTTTGGTCGGCCCGGTCGCAACGCGAGCATTCAACGGTGCGGCTCCACGGCTCATCGGGCATGTGCGGTTCATGCATCAATTGGCGTAAAAAGTGCGGATAGTAGGCCGCATAACTGCCGTGAAATAGGATGAGGCGGATGGGGCCATCGCCGTCACGATGGAAGCGAAGGTTGTACGGTTTCATCAAGGCGATGCGTCGACTCCGTTCGCGTTCGTTGGCCCACCAAGTCGCGTTGCGTTCTGCCGCGGTCTCGATGCGATCGAGTAACCCTTCTACCAATTTACGCAGCTCTCCCAGGCTGTCTGCATCCAGCGGCAGCTTGGTCAACGGCAGTTGGCCACGAAGCGTCTTGGAGCGGGAGCGGTCGCTGCGATTCCAGGCGGCAATCCAGGCGTTGAGGCGTCCCTCCCAGTCGGGCAAGCGATGAGTCGTTTGAATGATGATGACCGGAGTCTGATCGACGAGTGCGGCTTCCAAGACCGCATCAAAACCATCGGTATCGACATAATCAATCACAACAGGTGTCAGATCGGGAATGGATTCGGCACCCGGAGGCGTCCCGCGTGTGGGTCGGCCCTGACAGCCGACCAACAGCAACAGCAACCCCATGCTGGCAAGCAAACCGCGCAGCATCAGCCGGCCCTCGAGGAAAAATGGATTTGTGCCATAGCATCTCGCGTGCGTCAATCAAGAGCAGTTTCTTGGACAAAGGGCTGGGGCGAGGTGAGATAGTCGAATGCAGGTCAGCCGAGGAGCTTCGGTTGGTTGGAAACAGAGAGCCACCCGTTTCTCGCGTGTGAAGTCTGTTCGTGGTGACAACGTTCGCTCGAAACCGCTACCTGCGAACAGGCCTGTCTTTGGTTGGAGTCTCCCTTTTCCCCCGCGGGTTGATGTGGCATGATGGGCGGAGGGGTGTGCCATGATTCATTTAGGCTATCAAGATGGAACGTTGATTCTGACGGCGGAAGCAACGGCGGCGGCGGACGCCGTAGCCCTGTTAGAGCGTTTGCCGGGCGTAGCCCATGATCCGCGTACCAACGAATACCGCGCTGAGGGCCGCGCCTACCGCTCGATTGTGGAGTCTTGCCGCGCGCAAGGTCTGGCCTACAGCGATGAGGCCCGCCAATGGGCTGTCACCCCTTGGCCGCTACGCATTAGCCGCGATCCGTTTCCCCATCAACGCGAGGCTGTTGAAACCTGGTGGCAGCACGGTGGGCGTGGGGTTGTGGTGTTGCCCACCGGCACGGGAAAAACCTTTGTTGCTATGCTGGCGATCAACCGCGTGAATCGGCCGACGCTGGTCGTCACGCCGACGATCGACCTGATGACGCAATGGTACCGCGAGTTGGGCATTGCCTTTGATGTACCGATCGGGCTGATGGGGGGCGGCTATCACGACTTGCAACCACTAACGGTCACGACCTACGATTCGGCTCGCATTCACGTCGAAAAATGGGCCAATCGCTACGGTTTGGTTGTCTTCGATGAGGTGCATCATCTTCCCAGTGCCAGTAATGCGGCCGCCGCTCAGGGAGCGTTGGCACCTTATCGTCTCGGTTTGACCGCCACCCCGGAACGAGCCGATGGTCAGGAAATTTTACTGCACGAGTTGGTCGGCCCGATTGTCTATCGCCGGGAAATTACGGAGCTGACTGGACAGTTTTTAGCCAACTACCGCACCGAGCGACTGTATGTGGAATTGACACCCGAAGAAGCAGCCGAATACCAGCAGGCCCGCGACCACTATCGACAATTTTGCGCGGAGCGAGGCTTCAGCTTGGGCGGGGCCAACGGGTTGCGTCGATTCATCCTGGAAAGCACCCGCTCCCGCGAGGGACGAGCGGCCTTCGAGTCGTTCCAAAGCCAACGCCGAATTGCCTTGGCGGCCCCGGCCAAGTTGCATCTGCTCGAACGACTACTGGATCGCTTTCGCAACGACCGCGTTCTGGTTTTCACCCACGACAATGCCACGGTGTACGAGATTAGTCGGCGTTTTTTGGTGCCGGCGATCACGCATCAGACCAAAACCAAAGAACGCAAGCATATCTTGGAGGGTTTTTTGACCGGCCTGTACACCACGGTCGTCACCAGCCGCGTCTTGAATGAAGGCGTCGATGTGCCCGCGGCCAACGTCGGGATCGTCCTATCGGGCACGTCCACAGTGACCGAGCACGTCCAGCGCCTGGGCCGATTGTTACGCAAACAGGGCGACAAACAAGCGTTGTTGATCGAGGTGGTGTCACGCGGCACGGTCGAGGAGTTCAGCAGCGCCCGCCGTCGCCAACACCAGGCGTATCAATAAATCCGCATCACCTGGAGGAGGAACAAGAGATGACAGGACCGTTGGGAGCAGGAGCCGCCACCCCCGTGGTGCCGCCGTTGCGAGCCGGCGAGCGACTGGACCGGGAAGAATTTGCCCGACGCTACCAAGCCATGCCGGAACTCAAAAAAGCCGAACTCATTGACGGAGTCGTTCACATGCCCTCGCCTGTCTCCTTCGAGTTGCACGGCGAACCCCATGCTCACTTAATGGGCTTCTTGTTTCACTACCGAGCCTTTACGCCGGGCGTGCGGGTGGGGGACAACAGCACCCTACGCTTGGACATGGGCAACGAACCGCAACCCGATGCCTTGCTGCTCATCGAACCGCGTTGCGGCGGCCGCGTGCGGCTGGAGCAGGGCTTCATCCACGGCGGACCCGAGCTAGCTGCTGAGGTGGCCGCCAGCAGTACCAGCGTGGATCGTACCGCCAAGCTGGAGGCCTACCGCCGCAACGGCGTGCAGGAGTACCTGTTGTGGCTGGTGGAGGATCAACAGATCGAGTGGTACGCACGACGCGGGGAGAGGTTTGAAAGGCTGGCGATGGATCAACGGGGTATCCTACGCAGTGAAACATTTGCCGGGCTGTGGTTGGACGGGCCAGCCCTGCTGGGGCAGAATCTGCCCCAACTGTTGCAGACCCTGCAACAGGGCTTGGCCTCGCTCGCTCACGCCGCCTTTGTGGCTCGATTGAACAACCATTTGAGTTAAGGAGAAACAAGAGATGACAGGACCGTTGGGAGCAGGAGCCGCCACCCCCGTGGTGCCGCCGTTGCGAGCCGGCGAGCGACTGGACCGGGAAGAATTTGCCCGACGCTACCAAGCCATGCCGGAACTCAAAAAAGCCGAACTCATTGACGGAGTCGTTCACATGCCCTCGCCTGTCTCCTTCGAGTTGCACGGCGAACCCCATGCTCACTTAATGGGCTTCTTGTTTCACTACCGAGCCTTTACGCCGGGCGTGCGGGTGGGGGACAACAGCACCCTACGCTTGGACATGGGCAACGAACCGCAACCCGATGCCTTGCTGCTCATCGAACCGCGTTGCGGCGGCCGCGTGCGGCTGGAGCAGGGCTTCATCCACGGCGGACCCGAGCTAGCTGCTGAGGTGGCCGCCAGCAGTACCAGCGTGGATCGTACCGCCAAGCTGGAGGCCTACCGCCGCAACGGCGTGCAGGAGTACCTGTTGTGGCTGGTGGAGGATCAACAGATCGAGTGGTACGCACGACGCGGGGAGAGGTTTGAAAGGCTGGCGATGGATCAACGGGGTATCCTACGCAGTGAAACATTTGCCGGGCTGTGGTTGGACGGGCCAGCCCTGCTGGGGCAGAATCTGCCCCAACTGTTGCAGACCCTGCAACAGGGCTTGGCCTCGCCCGCTCACGCCGCCTTTATAGCTCGCTTGGCCGCTGCCGCGTCCTTGGAGCAAAGTTGATGCTTACCGGGCCATTAGTGCGGGTGCGTTACGCGCGAAATCGTATCCTTCCTTGTTACATCGATCCGGCCGATGATCATTGGCTGCTAGTGGCCGAACAACTACGCGAAATCATTGTGCAGCACCAAGGACGCACGCGTGGCGAGCTGATCGAAGCGATCGAGGAACGGTTTGGCCAGGACAACGACACCCTGGTCCAGCGTGGCCTGGCCAAATTACTGGAAGACCGTTGTCGCTTCGAGACGGCCCCGGGCTTACCGGCAGAAGAATTACGCCGGGAAGTGTTTCAGGCAGCGGTAGCCTATCGGGCGGAATTAGGAGTAGCCGGGGCCTCTGCGGGAGGATTTGATCGTGACGAGGTACTTCGCCGGGTCGGCTTGCGTTTGGGGCTGACACCGGAGCAACTCTTGCAAGGGTTGTATGCCGACCTCAAGAGCGAGCAACAATTGATCGCCTTTGAGGACATTTCCGCGGAACATTTGTTGCAACGATATAACGTCGCTCTGGCTCAGGCGCTGTTGCTGCGAGCAACCCGTGTCCATGTCAGCGTAAGCGGCGAAAGCCCGCAGCGTTGGCGTTCGATTCTGCGCAAGCTGAAATTTCATCGTCTGTTATGTGAGATGGAACGCTCCTCGGTGGATACCTACGTGTTGCACTTGGATGGCCCCCTGAGCCTGTTTTCCGCCACGCAGAAATATGGGTTACAACTGGCGATGTTTTTGCCCGTCATCCTACCCTGTAGCAAATTTGAACTGATCGCTGATCTAAAATGGGGCACTCAGAAAAAGGAAAAACAGTTCATCCTTTCTCACAAAGATGGTCTGTTCTGGCCAGGCAGCGATCCGGGGCAGCATGTCGCACCGGAGCTACAACTTTTTGTCGAGTCGTTCCGCAACCGGATCAGCGACTGGGAGTTACAGGAAGAAACCGCCGTTCGCCAACTGGGCAACAGCTTCTGGGTGCCTGATTTTTCCCTACGACACCGCCGCTCGGGCCGGGTGGTTTTTTTGGAAATTCTCGGCTTCTGGCGTAAACAAAGTGCCGAGAAGCACCTGAGCTTTCTCAAACGAAATGTCCGCGAACCGTTCCTGCTTGCCTTGTCCGAGGCGTTACGCATCGAGGAACCGACCGAGTTGAATCTGCCCGCAGAGATCATCCGTTTCAAGCATTTGCCTTTGGCCGAGGAAATCGCCCGCCGGGCCGAAGCTCTCCTCTGATTCTCATTCATTACGCCCTTTTCATTTTCTCCACTGGCACAGAAGATGCAGTATTCTTTTCTCGTTTCGAGTCGTTTGACTCGATTGGAAACGTGTTCTTTTGTCTGGATCATGAGGAGATCAATTGTATGTCTCATGTCAATAAAAGAGATGCCTTCACTCTTATTGAGCTGCTTGTTGTGATCGCTATCATCGCCATCTTGATTGGTTTGCTCCTGCCTGCCGTGCAGAAGGTGCGTGCGGCGGCGGCTCGGATGCAGTCCAGCAACAACCTCAAGCAAATTTCGCTAGCTCTGCATAGCCACGAGAGCGCTCTGGGGCAGATGCCACAAGCGATGGGATTTGCCGCAGGCAATTCGGGCGTTTATGCCAACGCCTTTTTCCATCTGTTGCCCTACATCGAACAGGATGCCCTCTATCAGAGCCAAAATCCCTTCGCAGGCGTCCAGGTGAACAACTGGGGTCTCATCCCACCCCGCACCTACGTCAACCCGGCTGACCCCAGCCAGGGCAGTCATCCCCTGAGTGATCCGGGTTGGACCTCGATCGGTTACGCCATCAACACGCCGGCTCTGGGCACCGATCAAGCCGGTCGACCGGGCAGTGGCCGACGAGCGAATTTGCAAAACGGCTTTCCCGACGGCACGAGCAACACGGTGGTTTTTGTGGAACGCTACGCCCGACATGGCGTGTTGCCTTGGAATAGTGACTTCAGCAGTGTCAATTTGGCCTTTGCCTCGGGCGGTGGCTGGCTGGAGCCGTGGATCAATCAGTTTGGCTACACGGCACCGCCGATGATCAATCCCACGCCGCTGGCAGCCACTATCGACCGCGCACATGGGCCGCACCCGGGCGTTTGCTTGGTCGGCTTGGCCGATGGCAGTGTGCGCGGGGTGACCGGCAACATCACTCCATTCACCTGGACCGCAGCTTGTGATCCCAACGATGGTCTGGTACTCGGCAACGACTGGTGATCTCGAACGAATGGAGGAATGAGCCAATGCGATGGTATGTGCTTGTAGTGGTCGGGGTGATCGGACTGGTCGGCTGTAATGCGGGTCTACGCAATGGGCCTCCTCCCACGGGCGCAGAGGTGACAGGCAAAGTTCGCCTAGGAACCACTCCTCTGGGTGGCGGTACGGTTCGTCTCGTTTCCGCTACGGAGGAGAGTCGCTCCGCGGTGGGGTCGATTCAAGCCGACGGCACATACACCGTCAAAAATGCACCTCTGGGCAAGGTGTTGATTGCCGTCGAGACTGAGAGCGCCCGGCCATTCGATCCCGCTTTTCAGCGAGGCGGGGGCGGTCCTCCAGCGGGTGTGGCGACACCGAACCTGAAATATGTGCGCATACCAACTCGCTATGCCCAGGCCAAAAACTCCGGCTTGACCCTGGAAGTAACCGGTGGCGTGCAGCAACATGATCTGATCCTGCGTTGAGCCATGGCGTTCTTGTCACGGAGGATCAAAAGGGGAGGCAAAAACCTCCCCTTTCGTTCGTTGGGAACCCTTTCGTGGCCAGCCTCGTCGATACAATAGAAGGAGAATATCGGGCGAAAACATCGGTTCGATCGGCTTCGAGGACCATTCGTCATGGCTCAGGTGGTGAAAGCTCAATGTCCCGGATGTGGCACCACGTTACGCATCCCGACGCAATGGCTCGGACGTCCGGTGCGCTGCAAAAAATGTCAGTGCGTTGTCCGCTCGAGCGCAGAGGCGATACCACCCCAAGCACCTGTGCCTGTCAGTAGACCCACTCCCGTGCCGCAATTGCGAAAGGCATCGGAGAAAGGCGCAGCTCCACCACCAGCCGATGGGCCAACCAGCCTTCAAGTGCCGAGCCGCGGGGCCGAGCCGAACTCTCTTCCCATCACTGCCCCGGTCGCCCAACCGATGCTAGGCTCTGCCCCGACTCGTCAGACTAACCAGAATCCCTTTGCTTTCGCGGAGGCTGTCGAGGCCGATGCTTCTGCACAAGACCCGGCCCGTTCTTCTCCTCGCAGGAGTCGACGCCACAAGCAAGCCTCGGGCTTTTGGTTGTATGTGACGCTGGGGAGCTTGGCTGCGGTGTGTGTCCTAGCCACGATTCTCGTGGTGGCAAACTTTCAACGGGTCAAGAGTTTCGTAGCCTCGGTTTCCGACCCCAAGCGGTTCGACCCTGACCGCAAAGCCAGCAGCAGCGACCCAGGCAAAACCAAAGCGAAAAACCCCTTGGCGGTGGGTCAGGCGGGGTATCCCCGGCGTGCGTTGATCATCAGCACACACAATTACTTATATGCCAACCCGATCACCGCTGGCGTGACCGGTCAGGCCGGTCTGGATCGCTTGGCCAGTTCGCTCAACCGGGCCTTGCAAATTCCCATGAACCAAATCATCCACCTCAGCGATGTCCATCCGAAAACGCCTCGGCCACCTCTCAAATCGGTCATCGAAGAAACGATCAAAAACTTCTTGAACACCTCTCGCCCACAGGATCGGATCCTGCTGATTTGGGTGGGCCACACCAAGGAGATAGACGGGAAAGCGTATCTGATGCCTCTGGAGGGGGAGTTTGACAACGCCCAGACGCTTGTGCCTTTGTCGTGGGTTTATGAACAGCTTGCTGCCTGCCCTTGCCGCCAAAAAATTCTGGTGTTGGATGGCAACCGGCACAACCTGGCCCAGGGCGAGGAGCGTCCCGTGAGTGGACCAATGACCGAAGCGTTTCAGAAAGAGCTGGAGAATCCCCCCGCTGGGGTTCAGGTCTGGTCCGCGTGTAGCAAGGACCAAGAATCCAACGAGATTGAAGATTATCCGTTGGGAATCTTCCTCGATTCGTTCCGCCGGGCCTTGACACCCGAACAAAACGATCCCAAAGGACCGCTGGAGGGCCGCATTCAGTCGCCCGAGGAACTCATTCCTCTAGAAGAATTGCATCGGCATACTTCGATGCTAGTCGCTCGTGAGATCAAACGCCAAAATCTCAAACCGCAAACCCCGCTCCTAGCCGGGTCGGCCCCCAAGGACGGCGCTAGCTACGACCCCGATCAGGCCGCTGCAGCCGTTCCTGCCTTGCCCGTTCTCTCTACAGCCAACCTGTCGAAGGTGCGTACGTTGCTCGATGAGATTAGCGTTCCGTCCCTCCAAGGGGGCAAAGGCACCGGTGCGGATTTGAACTTCAGCAACCTGCCGCCCTTCCCCGATGAGGAGATGAAAAAGTACCAGGCCACCTTGCCAGTCGATCACCCACTGCGCCAAGCTGTGCAAAAAGGCCGGGTCACCCTCTGGGCCATCTCGACGGCTGATGTGCCTCGGGAACTACAATCGGAGGTGCAGGCGATTCGAGACAAACTCCGCATCGACCTATCCATTCTGGAAACGCGATACAATCGTCCCGCAGGCGGACAGGCCGAAACCAACTTTAAAAACTCCTTCGAGGCCAAGAGCCGCGATATGTCTCGCATCATCGCGCAACTGGAAAATACGCACGAAGAGCTAGAAAAAGCGGGCGAGCATCTAACAGATGAGACGCCCGCACGCTGGAAAGCTCATTATCAATATATGCTTGCTCGCTTCAAATCGCAGCTCGCCTACTTGGAGGAGTATAATAACCTCTTGGGTGGTCTGCGACGCGAGTTGCCCCCGGCCGAAGAAATCCATACCGGCTGGCGCATGGCCGCTCGCGAACGACCCGGTGACTCGGTGGGCAAAAAATACGAACGAGCGGCCCGCAAAATCTATGGCGAGCTGATCGAACAGAATCCCAAATCGCCCTGGGAGGTGCTAGGCAAACGCGAAAAACTCAACGCCCTGGGTCTCGAATGGCAAGCGTTCTGATGCCCCTGACCTCAACCCGCAGCGACGAGGTCTTCTCTCCTTGGAGGAGCTTCATGCCCGCGAACGTCCTCGGCCGTTTAGCTCTGTGTAGCGTGCTGAGCATGCTTGCTTTCGGTCTGGGCCAGGAATCGGCCCCGGCTCCGCCCAAGTCCAGTTGGATCGCCCCCAGTTTGCCGGCCACCACCAAAGAACAAGAACGTGCATTCGACGAGATCATCGACCGTTTTATTTTGGCGGACACCGGCATGCTCCGCGGAGCCGAGGCCAAGGCTGCCGAAGAGGCCTTCGAGAAGCTGGGCGAGGCAGCCATCCCGGCGCTGTTGCGTGGCCTAAACAAGGCAGCGGAGATCAATCATTCTTGCCCCGTACTGATGATCTCCAAGAAGCTGCAACGGCTGTTGTTGAAGTCGCAAGACCCGGTGTTGTTGGAGTTTGCCCGCGATGAATTGCAGGGCAAAGCGCAACGCTCGGTTCATGCCGCGAGCCTGGAGAATCTGCGGGTCCAATTGATGCTCCGACGCAATGCTCTGGAACGTTTGCCGTTACCGCCTGCCTCGCTAGCCAAAATCGATACCCCCGGTCTCGTGCAACTGAGTTTGGCCGAACGCGGCGAACGGCGCAAAGTGGTGGTACGCGAACTGGCCAAGCGAGAAGGACGCGAGGCCCTGTTGGGCTTGGCCCGGCTCGCCGGTGGCACCGATCGCACGGTGCAAGCACTCGCTCGTCAAGGCTTGGAGAATGGGGCCGCACGGCAATCAGAGAGCGGCCTGCGGGAATGGCTCACCGATCCCAACCCCGAGATACGTAAGGCAGCGATTCGTGTCGCGGTGCAGAACCGTGAACTGGTTCGCTATGTCATCGAGCGTCTAACCGACGACCGGCCCGATGTTCGCAGCGAGGCACGCGTTTCCTTAAATCGTCTCAGTGGCGGCAAGGCCGACTTTGGACCCATGCCCGGCGCGAGCAAAGCTGCACAACAAAAAGCACGCAAGGAATGGCAAGAATGGTGGGATAAGCAGACTCAACCCGACGAATAACTCCAAGAACCGAGGGTAGAATCGAGAAAGCCATTGTTTCTTGTCGCTATTCGTAGGTCTGGTCATGTGTGTTAAAGCCTCCCGCGAACGATTTCTTTTGGCTCGTTCCTTTTCTGTGCGTTTTTGTTTCTTCAAGTCGGCCTGAGCGTCCTTCTCGTTTGCAGCGTTGGATCAAGACGATTTCACCGGTGCAGAGAGCTGGTCGAGAGGTGCTGGATCGTAAGCGGGCAGCCCGTGCGGGTCGTGCGGGATGTTCTGTCGTGTTGCGCAAACTATAATGAAGCACACGAATCGATTTTGGGAGTGATGACCACGATGTCTGCGCAGACGATGAAATTTCAGACCGAGTTGGAGCAATTGCTGTCGATCATCACGCACTCGCTCTACTCCAATCCGGAGATCTTTCTCCGCGAGCTGATTTCCAACGCCAGCGATGCCATCAACAAAATTCGCTTCGATGCTCTCTCGCATGAACATCTCTTGGAAGGCGATACCGACTGGAAAATCAAACTCTCTGTGGATGCCACCAATGGTACCCTGACCGTTTCGGACAATGGGATCGGCCTCTCACCGCAGTCAGCCATCGAGAACCTAGGGACGATTGCGCACAGCGGGACCAAAGCGTTTTTGGAATCGCTGAAACAACGTCAACAGGCTGTCCCGCCGGACCTGATCGGCCAGTTTGGCGTCGGCTTTTATTCGGCGTTCATGGTGGCCGACCGCGTTACGGTGTTGTCGCGTCCAGCGGGCGATCCCAAAGGGGGGGTGCGTTGGGAATCTGACGGTAAAGGCGAGTTTACCGTCGAACCCTATGAAAAGGCCCGACGTGGCACGGACGTGATTCTGCACCTCAAACCCGAGTACAAAGAGTTTCTGGAAACCTATCGTCTCCGCGAGATCGTCCGCAAATTCTCCAATTTCATCGAACATCCGGTCGTCCTGGAGGTCGAAAAGGAAGTCGACGGCAAAAAACAGCTGGTCGAGGAGACGCTCAACTCCCGCAAAGCCATCTGGCTGCGTAGCAAGAGTGAAAACAGCCCGGCCGACTACGCCGAGTTTTACAAGCAGATCAGCAACGACTTCCGTGACCCCCTGGAAACCATTCACTATTCGGTTGAGGGTAGTCAGGAATTCAAGGCTCTGCTGTTCCTTCCGGCCGCGCAACCTTTTGAGATGCGCTTCGGCGAATATCAATGGGGATTGCGTCTGTACATTCAACGCGTACAGATCATGGACCATTGCGAAGCGTTGTTGCCCGCCTACCTGCGCTTTGTCAAGGGGGTGATCGACTCCAGCGATTTGCCGCTGAACATCTCGCGTGAGATTCTACAGACCAATCCGAAACTCGAACAAATCAAAAACAACGTCACTCGGACCGTGTTGCGTACACTGGCCGACCTCCGCGACCATTCACGGGACAAGTACATTGGCTTTTTCCAAGAGTTCGGTCACATCTTAAAGGAAGGCCCCGCGCGGGATTATGCCAACCGCGAGCAGATAGCCGATTTGATGCTCTTTGAATCGCTCAAGACGCCAGCGGGGAAGTATGTCACGCTGGCGGAATACGTGCAGGCGATGCCCGAGGGGCAGAAAGAGATTCTCTATTTGATCGGAGAAACACGCCAGCAATTGGAAAACTCACCCTATCTGGAGTCGGCTCGCGCTGCCGGCCACGATGTGTTGCTCTTGACCGATCCGGTGGACGAGTTTTTCGTCCAAACGTTGCAGCGTTATAAAGACAAACCCTTGACCGCCGTAGATCGTGCGAATTCGGCCGGCGAGGTGGATCCCGCCCAAAAAGAGCGCTTCGCTCCCCTGCTTCAGAGTCTCAAGGCCAAGCTGCCCGAAGTGGCCGACGTTCGCCTTAGTACGCGTTTAAAGGACTCAGCAGTCTGCTTGGTCGCATCGGAATATGGAATATCAGCTCATATGGAACGCCTCATGGCGCGTCATGGCCGTGAGGTCGGCGACAACAAACGGGTGCTGGAAATCAATGCCTCGCATCCGTTGGTGGAAAAAATGCTCACTCTGCCTGTGGATGATCCACGCCTGGAGAACTACGCACGGCTACTGTATGATCAAGCAGTGATTGCGGAAGGTTCGCGGGTGCAAGACCCTGTCGGATTGGCACGTCGCATCAACGAGCTTCTGCTGAAGGATTTGACATGATCGAGGGCTCTCAGCTGCTCGCGTTGCTGCTTGACGCAGGTATTACTCATGTTCCTTGGTTGCCCGATAGCGAACTGGGCCGTTGGGAAGCCGCGCTTGCCCGAGCGCAGAAACCGCAGCTGATCCGTGTTTGCCGCGAGGGGGAAGCGATAGCCATAGCGGCAGGGCTGCTGCTGGGGGGGGCCCAACCCTTGGTGATGCTGCAATGCACCGGGTTGTTTGAAGCTGGCGACGCTCTGCGGAACGTCGTTCACGATCTTCAATTGCCTTTGCGTCTCTTCGTGGGTGTGCGCAGCTGGAAAGCTAGCCGAAGCGGCCCCGTGACGGACACTTGTCCGCGCTTCATCCAACCCTACGTCGATGCCTGGCAGCTTCGCTCACGCTGGTTGAGCGGCACAGCCGACGATTTCGCCACTGCCTTGCTTGAGCCAGGCCCTTTAGTTCTCTTGTGGCCGGAGTGACGCGGATGATGACGCTGCTGGAAGCTCTACGCCCCATCGCCCAACACCGAGGCGACCAATTGGTCATTAGCACGATGGCGGCTGTCGGGGTCTGGCCGACTCTGTCGGATGGCCCGCTCGATTTTGCGTATATGCCCTCGGCGATGGGACACGCACCAGGGATAGCTCAGGGGTGGGCCTTGGCCACGGGCCGGGGCGTCATCGTACTCAACGGCGATGGCAGCACCCTAATGAATCTGGGTTGCTTGGTCACGCTGGCCCAGACTCCCGCCAATGTCAAACTCGTGATTCTCGACAACGGCTTGTACGAGGTGACGGGGGGGCAACCGATCTGTCGCGCTGGTCAGGTCGATTTCATGGCCATGGCTTCAGCAGCAGGGCTAAGGGGGTTTCGATACTCGAATCTTTCCACCTGGCAAGCCGAATGCGAAAGAAGGCTACAGACACCCGGCCCTTTGGTGTTGCATCTTCTGATCGAGGGGAAACTCGGGCAGACGACGCCCAAACCACTGCGGGCGATGGCCGAACAAATCCGTCGACTCCAGCAATACCTAAGGCAAAGAGAAGATTCGGAGCCAAAATGAGAAAATTTTTTCAGAGAATAGTTGACGAAATCCCGTCGAGTCGTCATGATAAAATTTAGTTCGTTCGTTAGAGACTCTCCCTCAAAAATATGCCTGGGTACTAACGACTGCCCTCGTAAACTGAGACTCGCTTATTTTCGCAAAGAACACATAGTTCTTTCATGAACGAACAGTCGCCCAATGTCTACAATATTTCGGACCTTCCCGCAGAACTCAGGATGTAATTTATACATCCTGTACAAGTGTTTCGGTTCCTTTGTATCCCTCTAGGAGTAAACATGCGTCGCGTTCGTACCGGTTTCACGTTGATTGAATTGCTCGTCGTGATCGCCATCATTGCCATCCTCATCGGCCTGTTGCTGCCGGCCGTACAGAAGGTCCGCGAGGCCGCGGCCCGGATGCAATCCAGCAACAACATCAAGCAGATCGTTCTGGGTCTGCACTCGGCCGCCAGTGCTTTCAATGACCAAATGCCGCCCTCGGATGGGACCTATGCTGGTCAATTCGCTACCTTGTTTGTGCATGTCATGCCCTACATCGAGCAGGAGAACTTGTATCGTCAGGGTCTGGCCGCATGGCAGATCACTCCGGTCAAGACCTTCCAGGGTCCCGGCGATGTGACCATCGTGCCCACTTCGGCGCAAACCAGCTATGGCAGCAACTTTTTGGCTTTCGGCACGACGGGGGCCAATCTGAAATCGACCTTCACCGACGGCACGAGCAACACGATCGCTCTGTTTGAGCGTTACGCTCGCTCCACGACCCAGAACCACCTCTACGCTCAGACCGGCACCACGATGGCGGCCAGCACGGCTTCACCGCTCACCCCCGCAGCCGGCTTCACCTGGTTGTCGTCACGGGCGGATGCTACGCAGCCTCCGTTTGTGCTGCGTCCGCCTGTCACCGGGGCTTTGGAATTCCAAGCTCAGAGCCTGTCGGCCGGTACGTTGCTGGTGGGCTTGGCCGATGGTAGCGTGCGAGGCGTTACTTCTGCTGTGACGGCTCAGACCTGGCACATCGCCATGGGTCCGCAGGACGGTCTGCCGCTGCCCAGCAACTGGTAAGAATCCAATCTAAGCTCTCTTAAGACTTCGAATTCCCTGACGAAGCATGCCACCAATGCACTTCTTCGTTAGGGATATTTCTTTCGCAGCTTGCTACCTGCTCATCTGCTCTGCATCTGAGCCAATCTTTTCTTGCTTCTGAGACTCTTTTCTCGAAATTTGCTCTTGCCGGAAATCGCTCAACCTGCGATGGTAAAAGAGTGTAGAGAGGTGGGTGCATCCCCTCTCAAACCGTACACCCTAACAACCTGTTGGATCGCTGCAAATGCCCTGATTCGGACAGCTGCTTTGGCAACTGCCGATCGCGGTTCACCGACATACGGCGACTGCTAATGGCGTCAGATTGGACCGACATCTCTCGCGACTGGACTGCGGGCGAGATGTTCCCATTCGGTCCTGAACGACGTGCAAAACCAGGCAGTCAACCGCACACTGGGAACCATACCCCGGGCCTGATGGATCCTGCCGGTGGGAATTTGCCCTGATGGCCACCGAGGCATTACGCCCTGCCCCAACTCCTGGGGCTCGCGCAAAAATGCGTTTGGTCTTTCGCAAAGGCGGCTCCCTGCGATGGTTGAGCCACCACGATCTGCTACGCACGTTCGAGCGAATGCTCCGTCGGGCCCAGTTGCCCGTTCATTACACCAGCGGATTTCATCCGCACGCCCGGCTGGTCTTTGCCCTTTCCCTGCCCTTGGGCGTCGTCGGACTTTCGGAGATTCTGGACCTCGAATTGGACGAAGAGCTCAAACCGGACGAAGTCTTGCAGCGTGTGCGGGCCGAGTGCCCGCCCGGCTTGGAAATTCTCGATGCTCAGAAAGTACCGCTTCGCTGCGGTTTGCGCGTCTCTGGACTGTGCTATGGCCTAAACGTCCCGACGGATCGCGTGCCGACGTTGCGTCACCAGCTAAGAGAAGTGTTGAACTCACCGCGATGTCCAATCGAACGAACCCACCCTTCGCCTCGCATCGTGGATATTCGTCCTTTTCTACGGGACTTACGTCTAGACGAGCAAACCGGTCGTCTGGAAATCGACCTGCATTTGAACGAGTCCGGCACGGCTCGCCCGGATGAAGTCCTTCGCCTGCTGGGCCTAAGCGACCTATTCGAGGCCGGTGTTTTGCTCGAACGGGTCCGACTGGAACTACAAGAAACTTCCCTGACAGATACGCCCACACACACTTCTCCGACGGAGGGGGTTGATCCCGATAGCGAGGACCGAGCCGACCCGGAGGAGATTTCTCCCAAGGATAATCCATGAAAAAAGAAATGCTCATCAATGTTCTCCAGCCCGAGGAATGCCGTATCGCTATCCTCGAAAATGGTGTCCTCGAAGAACTTTACGTCGAACGCACCAATCAAGAAAGCTTGGTAGGCAACATCTACAAAGGCAAAATCGTTAACCTCGAACCCAGCATCCAGGCCGCTTTCGTCGATTTTGGTGTCGGACGAAATGGCTTTTTGCACATCTCGGATGTCGAACCGATTTACTGGCGGCTTGCCGAACATAAAGGTCGTCTGCCCGAACTGGAGAAATCAGTTCGACCGGATCGGCCCAGTCCCAGTGCACCGCGTGGAGAACGGCCCCATCTGACGCCGATTCCGAGCGCCAGCAGCAGTGCCGTTGCGGCCAGCCCTCCACCGCCGCTTCCCACACCAGCAGGTTTTGCGGCCGGGATCGATGAGGAACCGCCCAGCGAGGTACAACCGGCAACAAGCCCTCCGGTCGTTCGAGTGACGCCCGTTGCTCCGCCCTCTCCTGCGAGCGTACCAACGGCAGCCCCTCCTGCTGCCGTTTCGCCCGATTTTATGGCAGGTATCGAACTCGAGGACGAGCTACTTGAACCCGTTGCGTCCACGCCGAGTGAAAACGATACGGAGGAAGAAGCCCCTTCTGCCGAACCATTGCTAGCCGCGCCGGGCACCGAGTTGATTGAGGAAGAATCGAGCCGTCCACGCCGCAAACGAGCATCGACGCGCAAAAAGAAAACCAAAAACGATGACTCCAGCAAAGACGACGATTCTGCCTCTGGTCCGTCTGCCGGCGAGGCCACAGCCGACGAACCGGCTCCGCAACCCCGGCCGATGGATGCCGCCGAACGCCGAACCGATGATGGTAGCGAACCGATTGCCGACGACGAGTTGTTGTTTTTCCCGAACGATCCTGTGCTGCATTCGCAGGAGCAGAAGCGGGAAAGCCATACAGAACCACTAGCGCAGCCATCGCCAACGGAAGAAGTATCGGCGCAGGACTCCGCTCACGAGCTTCAACCCGCTTGGCCCCTTGATGCCATCGTGAGCGGCGAAGAGCTACCGCGACGCCTTCGTCCCGCGGACATGCCTAAAAGCGTGGAAGCTGCCTTGGAAGAGGATCTCGCCGCGGCAGAAGTCGGCATCGAAGAAACCCCTGGGGCGATACTCGATGCCTCGACCGTCGAAATGCGCGAACCCGACAGTGAACGCTCCGGCCGCCGCGACTGGAAACGTGAACCACGCAAAGATCGACCCGACCGCGATCGACGCGATCGCGATCGTTCGGATCGTGAACCACGTCGCGAACGCGAATCGTTTGCCTCGTTGGCCGAGGATCTGGACGACCACGATGAAGAGGGCTTTAGCCGACGCTCCGGCGAAGCAGAGCGACGAAGCGGCCGAGAGATACGCAATGGGGGCGGCCGCAGTTTCACTGGCCATGACCGCTACGCTAGCCGACCGGGAGCGGGTCGGCCGCGTCCGCCGATTCAAGACGTGTTCAAGCGAGGCCAAGAGGTCATCGTTCAAGTTATCAAGGAAGGGATCGGTACGAAAGGCCCCACTCTGAGTACCTTTATCAGCATTCCGGGTCGTTATCTCGTCCTGATGCCCTATCTCAATCGCACGGGAGTTTCACGCAAAATCGAGGACGAAGAGGCGCGGCGACGGCTGCGGCAGATGTTCAACGAACTGCGTCCGCCCCAAGGGCTGGGATTCATCATGCGGACGGCTGCCGTCGATAAAAACAAACGCGACGTGCAACGCGATTTGGTTTATCTGTCCCGCCTCTGGCAGGTCATCGCCAATCGCATCAAAAAAGTCAAAGCACCTTGCAATATTTATCAAGAGAGTGAGATGGTCACCCGTACCATCCGGGACAATTTCACCAGTGACATCGATACCATTTGGATCGATGAACGCCATGCCTTTGAGGCCGCCCAAGAATTCATGCAGGCGGTCATGCCACGGTTTGCTGACCGGCTCAAGTTCTATGACAACAAGGAGCCTTTGTTTCACAAGTTTAAGATCGAAGACGAACTGGCCCGCATCCAACTGAAAAAGGTTCCCCTGCCTCATGGAGGCTCGATCGTCATCGAACAGACCGAAGCCCTGGTGGCGATTGACGTCAACAGCGGCAACTTCCGGGCCGATGGCAACAATGCCGAGGAAACGGCTTTTCAAATGAATCTGCATGCGGCCAAGGAAATAGCGCGACAGTTGCGTTTGCGCGATCTGGGTGGGGTAATCGTCAATGACTTCATCGACATGCGCGAGGAGAAACATCGCCGAGCGGTCGAGCGTGCCCTGCGCGATGCCATGAAACGTGACCGCGCCCGCACGAAGATTCTACGCACTTCGCAGTTTGGCCTGATCGAGATGACGCGGCAGCGGATTCGGCCTGGTCTCAAACGTGCCGGGTATGTCGATTGTCCTCATTGCAAAGGGCACGGCATGGTCAAATCGCCCGAGACGCTGGCCATCGAAATCATGCGGATGCTTCAGCTGGCCAGTTGTCGCGACCCGATTCATCAAGTGGAGATCACCACTGCCCCCGAGGTTGCTGATTATCTTGTCAATCGACGACGCCGTGAACTGATCAAACTCGAAGAGAGCGGCAACATGACCATCCTGATTCACTCTAGCGCAGGAGTGCCGGCAGAACACTTACAGTTTGTCTGTTTGGATCAAAACGGTAACGAGGTAAGGTTGATTGCTCCCGAGCCGTTGCCCGTTCGGCCACGGCGGTAGCGACTCACCCGAGTGATGCAAAGAAACCACGCTTGATTTATAGCGTGGTTTTTCTTTTGAAGTTAGCAATCAAATGGATACAGGCTATCCGTGAAGGAAAGTGATCCGCCAAATCTTCTGAGTAGATGACGGGTTACTTCTCGAGGTGAAAATGAATCGTATTTTCACCCGCTTCTACCACCGCAGTTAAGATCGATTCTTTATTATACTTCTCGGGGATTGCCTCGGCGACCACGATGGGGGATTGGCCATAGCCAGCCTCTTTGTTGATTTCGCCGGTGGGTTTGGGCCAGCGAATTTCGACGCGATAAGTGCCCGGCACCAAACCAACATCGGGATCAATGTAGTATTTGCCTTTTTGGATGGGGCCACCCCCGCTCACTCCTGTTCCCCCAACGGGTAGAAAGGAGATAATACCCACCTCGACCGGCTCGCCATCGTAGCTGATTTCTCCCTCGACTTGAACCGACATCCGAGGTGCTCGCGTACAGCCGACAATCAAGACCAACAAGAATAGGGAGAGAAGAAAGGTGCGTATCGGCATAAGTACCTCAGAAAACCATCCGAGTCTAATAGAAACAGGCTGCAGAAAGAACCGCAGCCTGTGATGAGGACCACTCCTTGGAACTTCAACAACCGTCAGGCCAATTACTTCTTGGGTTTCTCTGCAATCTCCAGGCCTAGCTTCTTCATCAGCTCTCTGGACTTGTTTGCCAAGGCGGCACCCTTGGCCGACTTCAACTCCTCTAGACCCTGTTGCAGGATGTTGGCCTTTTCGGGGTAAACTTTGCGAACCTCTTCGACCATCGAGTCAAACCCCGAAGCTTCGCTGGTCATCGGCTGGCCATTGACGTAGTTTTGCAACGTTGCCTTGACGAGGTTCATGGGGTCGATCGTACCGACAGGCACTTTTTCTTCCTTGATGTTAGGGCCACATCCCAGAGCCAAGAAGCTGACCAGGAGAACGAGGAAGCAAGATCGTAGCAAAAGCATTCGGGTGCCCCCGTTTAGAAGTTGCTCACGGGCATGCCATCGCGGGCATTGCCCAGACGCTGGAAGGTCAGCAGATCGATACCGTCACGCAAAAACCGCACGGAGCCATCACCAAACACGGCGTTGACACCTCCCGTATGAGCGCTACGCGGCGGCATGATGCCTCGTCCCCAGTCATGCGCTCCACCAGGACAGCAGCTACCGCCGGCCGATGGCCAGCGCCAATTGGGCGGAGCCGCCGTGTTCAAGGCCGAATGTCCCGCGGAATACCACAAGGGCATCGTGCCGTTATTGGTTTTGACGCCGACAGGGCTGTTGCGGGCCGCCGAGCCGATGGCATCGATTTCGGCCTGGGTTGGGAAGTCGATCCAAGCGATAGAGTTGAACAAGTTATCATTGCCGGTGTAGAAGATGTCGAAGGGATACCGGCCGGGACCGCTCCGGGGAGCACCCGAGCCAGAGAGCAACTCCGAAGCTAGGATCGTGTTGGACAGGCCGTCGGTGACATCAGCCATCCGGGTGCGTCGGCTCTGAGAAATCATGCCGTTGTTGTTGGGATCCCAGTTCGCATTGGGACGACTGCCATAGCACCAACCGTAGTTGGAGCCCGGACCATCCCAGCCTTCGGGGTGGGAGCCACGCCGGGGGGCCTGCGGGGCCGATGGGCAGATAAAGACATTCAGCCGAACATTCATGGCACCCGTGTAGGCGGCACTCCAGTTGGCCGCATTGCCAGCGCCACCGGCTGTTTGTCCGGGCGGTGGTGCATTGGGGGGAATCACGATGGTGCGGAAGAGGTTATCTTGCTCTACATACGGTAGAATAAAGTAGCTGGCACTGAGCGACTCCCACACATTGACGCCCACTTGCTGCTGATTGGCCGGAAAATGGCTGTTGGCGTCATGGAAACTGTGAATGGCCAGACCCAGTTGCTTGAGGTTGTTCTGACATTGCATACGGGCCGCGGCTTCTCGCACTTTCTGCACCGCTGGCAGCAACAGACCAATGAGGATGGCGATGATGGCAATCACCACCAACAGTTCAATGAGAGTAAAAGCAGATCGTAAGGTTTTCATTGCGGAGAGATTCCTTCGGAGGGATAGATCGATGATCCCCTGCGGATCATCTGGTATCATACACTAAGGAAAACCAAAAAGCGGGCTGAAGAAACCCACTCCATGGTTAGGAAGGGTATCGAAAAACATCAAGAACTTTCTTACCAGGTACAGCGGAAAGGAAGCAATTCTTTTCCGAGTTTTATCATAAACCGGAGGTTTTTTCATGAAAACAAACGCTAGTCTAGTACCCCTCGATGGTGGTCCACCGATCGAATTAGTCAAGGAACTGAATTTGATCGGTCGAACGGAAGGATGTGATGTGCGAATCGATCATAAAAGTGTATCGAAACAACATTGTGTGATTACGAAAACCGATGGATTGCTGATGCTCCGTGACCTGGGCAGTACCAACGGCACCAAAGTGAATAATGTTCGGGTCCGTCGGGCTGCTCTGCTACCCAACGATCAACTGTCCATCGCCCACTTCAAGTTTAAGGTCGTACTTGGCAAATCGGTCACAACCCCAAAAACGGCACGCCAAGACCACACCCAAGCGATCGGGGATGCCTCCTTGGCCTTGCCTTCGGCCGCGGTTCAGGGCGGTGAAGCCATCAAACGCAATCCGCTGCCGGATTCCTATGAATGAGGGTATGGAAAACCTCATCATTTATTATGACGGATTGTGCCCGCTCTGCTCACGTGAGATCGAGCATTATCGCCGACAGGCTCAGGGCCGACCGTCGATTGTGTTTGTAGACATCATGAACCCATCGTTTGACGCCCGAGAGCATGGGTTAGATCCCTTACGCGTGCATCGCGAAATGCACGTTCGAGAGGGGGATCGCTTGTGGGTCGGCGTGGACGCCTTTTATGCCATTTGGCGTCACGTCCCGGGGAATCGCTGGCTTTGGTTCCTGGCCCGATTACCGCTCGCCGACCAATTTTTAAGGATCGGTTATTTCTTCTTTGCGATGGTCCGCCCCTATCTGCCAAGAAAACAATCGTGCGACACTTCCACTTGCGCACGCTGAAACAGGTTAAACATGGCCGAACGTCAGCTAATCGAAAATGATTATCTTGCTGTTGTCAGTGAATGGGAATCACAAACCACGCGTGGGGGACGGGTGGGAAATGCCTACCCAGTGATCAATTTGACAACGAACGAAGTCGTCTCCAATCCCCGCGAACAGTTTGCTAATGCGGGGGCTGTCTTCCTCATTAGCCGGGGGAACCTCAACGCCTGGGACTTCATCAGCCTCAGACCTCGCTTGAACGATCGCTATCGCAACGCCGACGAGCGGGATTGTTGCTACATCCCCAACCGTCCACCCGATTTGTTGGAGACACCTTCTCAGGCCGAAACCGTTGCTGTCGTTCTGCCCCATGCTTCTTTTGACTTGGATTCCTCGAGCCGACAATTGGTCAATCCCCGCAATGGGGTGACACCGTTGTTCCTGATTCAACGCGGCAATAGCTATTACGGCCCGTATGCTCGCGTCGCCCACCACCTCTCCAGCACTCTGGAGGGAGTGGTTGCTCGAATTGATTTTCGTTCCGCCCGAGACGACGGCATCATATACGAATGGACCAAAGAGGAACTTCTACAAAAAGGCATTCGGCTTGTTACGTATCAACACCCGGACCCGTCGCTGAATCGAGTGTTGGAATCGCCAATCACTTTTGCCCTTGGCCCGATTCGCAAAATTACTTCCCTAAAGCTCAAAGATGCTCTCAGCGAATCGGCTCTGTTTGAGTGGTATTTGCAACGTTGTGCCGTTGCCGATCTTCCGTCGGCTATTTTGGACCAACTGAAAGCGAGCTTTCGGCAACTCCCCGGGGATGATCCCGCGTTGGTGAATGCCCGCCTGAAAAGGATCGAAAGGGAATTTTTCAATCAACGCATTCTTGCAGATCATCGCGAACGCTTGACTCGTCGCTACCTCGAATCTGAGGCCGGCCAAAAACGCCTAGCCGAATTGCTTGAGCAAGCTATCGAACGGAAATCGGCCGAGATCCAAGCCGAAGTTGACCGTCGCGATAGCCAACTGGCCGCTCGCCGCGAAGAATTGTCCCGGCTACTGATGCAAGCCGACCAGGAACATCAACGCCAACTTGCCCAACTGCAAGAGCAACGCGAGGGGCTAAGCCGCGAAATCCAACAATTGCGTGCCTCGGCCGAACTAATCCAACAGAGTCTCCAGGCCGATCTCAGTCAACTGGCCGATCGCGTTCGCCAAGAATTGCCATTGTTTGCTGCACTGGGGACGCAACGTTTGCTGCAACCAACCGTTGGCAGCCCCGCCACCCTGAACACCAAGCCGATGGCCCTGGAGTTTCGCCCGATTCCGCCCACTTCAGAGTTACGGCCGATGGCCTCTGAAAGCAAACTGGTCGATCTGCTGACGGCGGAGCTGGCTCGGCAGGGCTTACAGTTCACGCGCGATTTTATTGCTAACATTTATGTGTGTTTAAAATCGGAGCCTCTGAATCTGATTATCGGGCCGCCGGGTTATGGCAAGTCGATGCTGATCACCACTTTGGCCGCGGCTTTGGGCCATGCCGATGCTCTCTTGCGTATTGCGGTTCGACGTTCCTGGGGCGAAGACCGTCATCTTTTGGGCTACTTTGACCATTTTCACGGTCGCTACGATCCCGGTACGACCGGTTTAGTGCCGCGTATGCTGCAAGCAGCCGCCGATTGGAACGATCCCCGGACCGGGATTTATTTGGTGTTGCTCGACGAGTTCAACCTAGCAGCCCCGGAATACTATTTTGCCCAACTCTTACAGGTGCTGCCCAGCGAAGCGGCTCAGCGGGAGGTGATTCTTTACGAGGGCATCCCTCAGGAAACCACCTTCCCCGCACGGATTCCCATAGGCCCCAACTTGCGTTTCTGGGGCACTATCAATTATGACGAAACCACCGAACGACTCAGCCCTCGCACCTTGGACCGCACCGGCATGATCTTCCTAACTACTCAGGATGTTCGCCCTAGCAGCTCCGAGGACGTGGAGCTTCCGCCGATGCCGGGCCTTGCCGCTTCGGAGTTATTTGAAAAGTACCTGCGTTCCCCAGAGGATTGTCCCGAAGACGGCTGGGCCGTCGTCTCCAAGGTGTTGGAATTTCTGCACCAAAATGACCCAGCCTTGGGGCCTCGTCTGGAAGTCTCCCCCCGTGTGCGTCGTGCCATCCAACGATATTTGGCCAACGCTCAGGAGGTACTACCAACTCGGTTGGCCTGCGATTTCGTCATTCAACAGCGAATCTTGCCGGTGATTCGCGGGCGGGGCAGCGAATTCCTCACCCGCTTGCGACGCTTGCATGGACTCCTAGCCGAGGCTTCGCTGTACCGATCGGCCTGCCACGTCGAGGAAGCGATTCGTCGCGCCGAGCAACAATTCGACGAACTCGATTTCCTTAGTTATTAAGGTATTTAAGGAGGTCGAGATGTACCGTCTTCGAATGCGACGGCAGGCAGCTTCGGGACAGGGCTGGGACCCGCTGCTGCGAGTCAACGTGGCACGGGGCGATCGCCCGGAAACCACAACCGCGGTGGATGTCCATGAAAACGATCGCTTGGAAATCCAATTACGCGCCCCGGTCGGCACGGAAGTGCGTCTAACCATAGAGAACGTGCTGGTCGCCTCGACCTTGCTGACGGATCGTGTCCTGCTTTTGTCGCCTGTTGAAGGGGGCAGCAATCCAACTCTAGTCGCACGAGGTCGTCTTTTTTGCGATGCGATCGGTCCGACAGAGATGAAATTCAGCGTGCGTCCGCCAAGCCAAGAAATCTGGCAGGAGATCCTAACGATCCCTGTGACGGTCAAAGCTTGCAAATTCACCGCGGATCAGTTCGAGCAACTCTTCAGCGATTTGCAACGCGAGGCGGCCGGGGCTCTCTTGGACATCCACGGCAAAACGCGTGCTAGTTTTTCAGGAATGGAGATGCAATCCGCTGCACCACCGGCACTGCTGGCTCGGCTGCAAAACACCGTCCGTGAACTGAGCGATGTTTTGTACCAGATCGCTCGGCAGCCGGCCTCGCGTCTGCACACCCACACCACACGCGAACTTGCCACTCTGGGCCAACCGGTCAATGATGCCACCTTGGCCGCCATTTGCGAAGATCCAAGCATGCTGGCTCGGCAAGGATCCTTGCTGGTGATTCGTGAGCAACTACGCGAATACACTCGGCCGGATTACCACATCCCCGAGCACCGCACTATTGCAGACTTTGCTGCCTTTCTCATTGTGCAATTGGCCGAACTGCGACACCGGATTGACAACGAAATTGCCCAACGCCAAGAACGCCGGACCTGGCGGAACCTCCGCCGCGATCCCAACGCACCGAGTTGGTGGGAAACCGAAGATAAGCCACGCATCGACGAATTGCTCCGTTGCCGGGAAAAACTTAAACCGCTTCGTGGCAGTATCGAGCAATGGTTTCGCCTGCCGTTTCTCACTCCGGGTACACCGTTGCGGCACCCACCACCTTCGACACCGTTGTTTCGGAATCATGTGTTGTATCGACGAGCCTGGCGGACGATGGCACACCACTACCACCATTCCCAGGCTACGCTCGACCTTCAACCGTTGTTGACTCGGGTCCGTTCGCTTCCCGTACTCTATCAGTGGTGGTGTGCCGTCCGCGTGCTGCGTATCCTGGCGAGCGGCCTGATGCCCTTAAAAACTCACAGCCTTGTGGCCGAAGACGGTCGCACTTTCTGTCTGGAGTTTAAGCCCAACCAAAGCATCGAGTTTGGCGATGCTTGCGGCCATCGGGTGCGTTACCGTTACGAGCCTATCTACACTGCGGCGGACAGCGAGTATTTACCCAGTGTCCTAGATAGCAAAGCACGCCGCACGCCGGATGTGGCCATCGAAATCTATAAACCCGATACCAAGGAATCGATGCCCGAACTCCTCGTCATCTTCGATGCCAAATATACCAGCCGTACCCTTTGGGAAAAGATGCTCGAGGTGGCCAGCAAATACAGCCGAATCGGCGATCCGCGAACGGGGCGGATCTTGTCGCGTCAGGTCTGGGCCTTAACTCCAACGGGTAGCGTTGGCTCACGTCTATCGGCGTGTTGTGAAGTGGACAACACGGCCTTCTGGTCACCGCACTTTGATGGACAAGGTAGCGTCAACGGGGCCTTGGTTACTCTTCCTGTCCCGCCGGGCGGCTACGACCCGCTCCGCGACCTGATTTCGACGATCCTGCGCTGTGTGGGGGTGTTGTTTGAGCAACACCCTCCTAATCCGCCCTAACGCAACCCACCCTTGTCACGAGCGGTTACTAGCCGCAACTGGCCGCAGGCCAGCCGACGCTTTCTCAGAACCCGCGACCACTCATTCCTGCATGCCTTGATTTGCTCATTCCTTTCAACGCTTAACAAATGCATTGTCGGCCAAGAGCGCGCTTTTCAACACGTTGAACGCTCAAGTCCCAAAACAGGTTGTCGCAGAGGATGCAAGAGTCTGATGGATTGCTATGGAGTGATCATTTCACCACATGTGCCGGCTTGTGAGCATTCATTTCCTTCTCCCAAGCGGCATAACGTTTTTGCAGTTCTTCAACTTTCCCCGGATACAGATGCCCCAGATTCTTACGCTCGCCGATGTCTTTACTGAGATCAAACAACAATTGCAGGCTCCCATCGTTATGCCATTTCCAATCACCGACCATCGCAACTTTGTGTTTGCGGTTGACACGGTCGATCCGCCAAAACAGCGTCCGCGGTGTCGGCTGCTTAGCTGACAGCGTGGGTAGCAGATCAATGCCATCCAACGGTCGATCCGGTTTGATGCCGGCCGCTGCCAGCAACGTCGCCGTTAGATCCATGCTGATGCCGACTTGGTCGGTAACGGTATCGGGGCGAATTTTGGCTGGCCAACGGATGATGCAGGGCACACGAATGCCGCCCTCCCATAAAGTCCCCTTGATGTGAAATAGAGGACCATTATCGCTGTAACGCTCGCCTCCATTATCGTTGGTAAAGATCACAATCGTGTTATCTGTCTCGCCACGCTTCTCAATCGCCTGGAGCAGCCGGCCGATGTTCGCATCCATGTTCTGCACCATTTTGACATAATCCTTGCGGTTGCCGGCCACCCAATTTCTTTTTTCGCGGGCGTCTTCTTTGTCCGGAGGCTGGAAAGGCCAATGGACGGCGTTGTAAGGCACGTAGGCGAAGAAGGGGCGATCGTTTTTCTCTGAGAGAAATTGCACCGCGTAATCGGTCAACAGATCAGTCGCGTAGCCTTTTTCCAATTGGGCTTGGCCATCGATGTACCAATCGAGTTCACCTGTGACTTCTTTTTTGGTCCAAAAGTCGATATTCCCCGAAAGCAAACCAACCTGTCGATCAAAGCCATGAGCAAGTGGCATGTACTCTTTTTTGTAACCAAGATGCCACTTCCCAAAAATGCCGGTGCGGTAGCCCGCATCTTTGAGCCAACGAGCGAGAGTCTTTTCACTAGCAGGCAGACCGGGTTCCTTCTGGCCGGCGAAGATGGCCCATTCCAGACCAACGCGTTGTTGATAACGTCCAGTGAGCAGACCGGCACGAGTCGGCGTACAGACCGGGCCATTGCTGTAAAAACGTGTGAAACGGACCCCCTGACGAGCCAACTTGTCCAGATGAGGAGTTTGGATGTCCTTGGCCCCGTAGCAACTCAGATCGGCATAGCCCAGATCATCCGACAGGATGAGCAAGATGTTGGGAGCCTTGGCCCCGACTGGCATCGTGACGCAACACAAAGCAACGCATGCCCATTTCCACATGGCAGCACCCTCCATCAGTGAGAGATCCATCGGAGTTCATCGCTGCCTTTTTCTTAGTTGGCATGGACCTGGTGGGCTAGCCACTGCACACATCGCGCCCAGTTGGCCGAGGAGCCTGGTGTCAGGCTGCCCAAGAGGCGTGAGCCGGCTGCCCCGGTTGTCGTCGGCACATTACCCGGCACACCGTCGAGCGTCAGGGCCGCCAACAAAGCAGTACTAAGGGCTTGGCGATATTCGGCAGGGAAACCCACCTCATCCGTACGCATCAAGGGCAAGTTGGCCCAGTGCGCGGCGAGCAACCGCCACAACAACCCATTTCGTACCCCACCGCCGGTGAGCAAAATCTGGTCGATGGCGGGCCGACCCGGTACATAGCGTGCAACGGCATCGGCCAGGGTACGCACGACGAAATGGCTAGCCGTGCAGAGCAAATCGTGCAGACTGGCCCCGAGGCGTTGAGCTTGTTCCAGGGCGAGCTTAGCGAATTCCTCGCCGAATCCTTGACGGGGCAAGCAGCGAGGCGGGCGACGTTGCAACGAGGGGTGGGCCAACCATTTCTCCAGCAACGCATCCACACACTTGCCTTGTACGGCGTGTCGGCCACCGCTGTCGAACTGTTCCTTGTTACCGGTTAGTTGTCGGATGAGGGCATCGAGCAGCACGCCGCAAGGCCCCACCTCAAAGCCGACCAGATCGCCCACTTTGCCGCCCGCAGGCAACCAAACCAACCGTACCATGCCGCCCAAATGAATAAGCAAGCGAGTCTGATGCGGCTGGCGAAAAAGGAGGTAATCGGGCAAAGCAGACAGCGGCGTGCCCTGCCCTCCGGCCGCCACATCGCGGGCCGCCAAATCACTCACCACCGTGACCCCCGTGCGTTCGGCCAGCACTGCTGCCATGCCCAACGGCAACGCCGAGGGAAAACGGCCTTCGGGGTCGTGGCCAACGGTCAAACCGGGGCAACCCAAAAGCAGCACGCGTGCTAGTGGCACGCCAGAAGAATCGGCGACCGCACGAGCAGCGGCAGCGAGGGTTTCGCCCATCAGACGATGCAAACGAGCTACCGCTCTTACCTCGACCGGCTGGGCGTTGATCCTGCGGATCTGTTCGCGTAGCTCGGTCGCATATGCCTGCTGGATTGCAAAGTGCTGAAGTGGCCGTATTTCCAGTCCCAGGCCTTCTAGTTCAACCAAAACCGCATGTAGGGTGCAGGCACTTGAACCGGCCGCTAGACCGATCACCCACCTTCGAAACATGAGGCATCCTCTAGGCCCAACTCACTGCGTCTGCTACGCAGGATTGCTGAATCTAGCCGAACAGGCTTCTCCAGTTCAACCCCGGCGGGCGATCTCGGCTGAGAGTAGTTGCCAAAAGGTATCCAGAGATTGCACGATGACGCGATCTTCAGCCACGGTAGTCATAAAGTTGGTATCGCCGTTCCACCGCGGCACGAGATGCCAATGCAAATGGCCCGGCAAGCCGGCCCCGGCCGCGCGTCCGAGGTTCAAGCCAACGTTGTAGCCGTCGGGCTTCATGATGGTGTCGATACAACGGATAAGAAAGCGAATGATCTCGACGCCATCGAACAATTCTTCGGCAGTGAGTTCTTCCAGAGTCGCCTTATGGCTTCGTGGGGCAATCAACAAATGCCCATTATTGTAGGGAAAGCGATTCAGCACCACCAAGGAATGCTTCGTTCGATGCGCTACCAGATCGGCTCGGAGATTGGCCGATGTCACCGCCCGGCACAAAAAGCAATCCTCCGCGGGCGGCTTGGCCACGCTCACATACGACAGCCGCCACGGTGCCCATAAGTGATCCATGAATCCTCACCTTGGATGGCTTCTCATCCCTCATTGCCGATCGGGTACTTCTTCCAATCCTTGTAATCATAATGCCACCACTCGGCCTCATAAACGCTGAACCCCTGCTGTTGCATAGCGCGGCGAAGCAGATCGCGATGCCAACGCTGCAAACTGGTGCCCCCTTCGTAGCTCGGCGAAGAGCGGTCGCTAAACTCGTCATAACCACTGGGCATCTCAACTGCCTTGCCCGTCTTCCGCTCGTAGAGCGTCACATCCACCGCGCAGCCCCGATTGTGTCGCGAGCCGTTCGCTGGATCAGCTACGAATTTTCGCAGAGGCGGCGGCGTGGCATGCCAGAACAAATGGGTTACCCACCAGGGACGATAGGCATCGTAAATCCTCAATCCATACCCTTCTTTGGCCAGGGCCGCATTCACGCGCACGAGTGCTTCGGCCGCTGGGCGTTGCAGCTTGGCCGTGGGCGCGGCATAGATCGGTTCGCCGAGAAAATTCTCCTTGGTAGCGTAGCGGATCTCCAACTGAAACGTTTTATCAAGGGTCTGTAATTCCACCAAGTCCGGCTTACCAAAACGAATGCCCGGCTCAGTGGGCGGTTTCGCTTTTTGTGCCTGCTCGCGTAACTTGGCCAGGGGCTGAATCGGCTGGATTTTGAAGACGCCCGGCTCGCCGGGGATCTGCCTCCGCTCAAACACCATTCCCGCCATCTCGATGCGTTGACATCGACCACCCGCATCGGTTTGAAAGACAATCTTTTCTCCGTGATACATGCCAAACTGATCATCGAACGCAAAGACATTGTCTGTCTCGCGCGTCAGCGGGTACAGAAAAAACCACTCCACCTGCGCCCACAAACGGCCATCCCGTTCCAGAATGACCGTAGGCAAATGATCAGGGCCGTACTCGCCTAGCAGGCCACGCCATTTTTCGGGGCACGGCTCGGGCTTGTGAATAGGCGTGTGAACATACTCGATATTATTCCATCGTATCCCTTTGGCTGTGCGGGTGAAACCTCCAGCTTGTAGCACGACCCCGTCCAGGACCAACTCGTCACCCAGTGCCTTTACCGGTACGACAAACCCGCCCTTGTCTCCCAAATGCCACAACTGCCCACCTCGAGCCGTCCAAGTAAAGCCCCCTGATTCGGCTTTGTAATGCCCGGCCAACGCATCGCACTCCTCGGCCTTTAGGTCACGAGCAAAGGCCAAATTTGTTGCGGGCTTCTTGGCACGGCGAGCTATTTCCGTCCTCAGCACGGTATCCGCGATGCGGCTAACGACGGCGTTGCTACAATCCCGCGAGCTACAAACGACGACCCCCAGGCCTTCTTCGGGCAACGCCACCAAATCCGTCGAAAAGCCATAAATCGCTCCGCCGTGTCGCACGACCCGCTTACCATCGAGTTGGCCGATTACAAACCCCAGGCCGAAACCCTGTTTTTCCTTCGTGAATTGCGGCGTCCACATCTCCTCTAGCGTCTTGGCCGCGACCACCTGCTTGCCGTCCAGTCTCCCCTTGTTTACCAGCATGCGGAGGAAACGTCCCTGATCCGCCACCGTGGAATACATACAGCCCGCCGGATAGGAGCCTAGCTCGAACGTCGGCGCGGCAAACTCGCGGCCGGAATAATTCCACATGACCGCAGGGGCTAGATTTTGACGTGTTTGTTCGTTCGGGGCGAAGCTGCTGGCAGTCATGCCCAGAGGTTCGAGAAGCATCTCGCGAAGCAAGGAGGCGAAGGTTTGACCTGTAAACTGCTCCAAGGTGTAACCAACCAATGCGATGCCCGCATTGGAATATTTGGTACGTGTGCCTGGTTCATAAATCAGTCGCGTCTTCATAAGACTCTGGATGGTTTCTTCCAGAGAATCACACCTGTCATCAAAATAATTGCCTCGGGCTGGTTCGCGTACCAGACCGGCTCGATGCGCCATGAGTTGCCGAAGCGTAATCTGCTTGCCGCGTGGGTCGAGCATCTGCCAACCGGGCAGAATTTTGGGCAAAGGCGCATCGAGTGAAACCTTGCCTTGCTCGACGAGCTTCATCACCGCTAGATCGGTAAACAGCTTCGACACCGAGCCAACCCGATAGACGCTGCGCGGCGTCGCCTTGCCATAGTGACGCTCCCAGACGAGGCCCTCGCGATTGACCAGGGCGATTGACAGGGCAGGCAAGCGATAGCGTTCAACGGCTTGGGAAACGAAGGCGTCCAGTTCGCGGGACGGTTCAGCCCCCCCCACCACCAAGCACCACACCAGCCAGCCCATGAGGTTACTCCCAGCGTTCGAGGAAGATTTCCTTCGTCCCAGTTTAGCAAAACCGTCGGCGAATGTCCGAGCGGGCCTGGCTCAGCGCCGTCAGCTGCAGACGATTCTGTGCTGGGCCTGGCTCGGGAGAACGATCCGCTCCGAAACGCCTGCACAGGGGAGCTGTCGTCGGGGGGTTTTTAGTCGTCTTTCTTGGGGCTCTCTTTGTCGTCTTTTTTGGGCGTTCGCGTGGGCAATTCGGAGCCACCCGGCCCGAGATACGACAAATACGCGACGCTGGCTTGCTTGGGCAACGCCGACTTCGGATCGATCGTTAACCATTCCTTCGGCTTGAAAGTACGTATGGGCGTTTCGTTCTCTTTGGCCTCGTCAAGGAAATATTTGAGCGGCAAGAGCTCGTCATAGGTCGCCGTGCCATAGTGCATGGGGATGACATAGCGGGTGGGCTTGACTTGCTGGAAGACCTCAAAAGCCTCGATGCCATTGACCGTGTAGACGCCGCCTGCCGGCACCATCAGGATGTCCACTTTGCCCAGTTTTTTCAATTGAGCGCGGCTAAGGAGGTGTCCCAAGTCGCCTAAGTGAACCACACGGATACCCGGCTCGATGTCCATGATCCACACGCCGTTCTTGCCCCGCTTGCTGCCACCGGCGTCATCGTGGTAGGTACCCATCGACTGAAAACGGACATCCCGGAACTTCTCGTCCTGAGCGGTCCATTCGAGGTTAGCCGGCCCCGGACCGTTTCGCTTGAGTGCGTTGTACTGCTTGATTTCTTTGATATTCTCAATCTTGACCGGTGTGCAATGATCTGGATGATAGTGCGTCATGAGCAGCAGATCGCCGATGACATACGGCACGCGGTGGGCTTCGATATCCATCGGGTCCGTTAAAATACGCGTCCCGGCGGGCGTGACAATCTGGAACATCGACTGGCCATACCAAGCGATGTTCAGCTCACCCTTCTTGGGACCGGTGTCCTTCGCTTGGGCATAGGCAAGGTGTGAGGTGGCCGCGGTGATGACTGCTGACCCCCCTAGGATCAGCACTTCCCGTCGAGATAGCGGATCGTGGAATGAATTCATTGCTTCGCCCCGGTATTGGCAGTTGGCCAGGATCAAGCCTGTAAAAGCCATACTTGTTATAGCAGACGAGTCAACGGCACGCCAGCAAACACCCAAGCATCGGGCAAGCATCCGGAGACGAGAGTTCGACGAGAAACGTTTCTGGTTCGCCCCGATTCAGGGCAAACGCGCCCCCGGTTCAGGGCGGACCCTGTTTTGCTCGAAATCTTCGTCTAACCCTGGGCTTGGGCCGATCGGGCAGCGTCGGGCCAACGAACGGGCACGAACCAAAGGGTGGCAATCACCAAGCAACCAAAAAGGACGTAAAGGATCGGGAAGACCTCGGTCGGCAGAGGGGGATGGATCATCTGATGGAGAAACCAGCCGACGGGCGAGCCTTCAAAGTTTTCCTGACCGCCCCACTCTCGCAACACCCGTTCCCAGGTCGTCAAGGGACACTCCTCAGACCACACCAACGCTCGGGCAATCACTAACAGAATCATGGCCAGATGCACGCCGCGCACCCAGGGCGAACGCACCCATTGCCAACCCCGCACGCCGCCGATCAGGAACAGAATCAGCCCCAACAGCACGCACAACACCCAAGCGACATGGATCGCTGCCACTCCATCGGCCGCCCAGCGATACAGCATTCTCGTGGCCCTCCCGCAGTGTCCCACTCTTAAGAGCCGCTCGGCCCTGAATTTATTCCCAGCCCCAGGGGGCGGGCTGGCTAGGCCAGCGTTCCGGTCGTTTCGTCGTGAGGTCGATACTGCAAGGGGGAGTTGCTACGCGGGTTGGCGATCCGCAACCAACGCCGCCCGCTCAGCAACGCCAGTAACTCGGGCAACACAAAGCGGGCCCGCCAACCCTCGGTGAGCGGCATTTGAGGGAGCGGCTCCCCGGCCAGGGCAGCGCGTACCAAGGTCCGCACTTCATTGGAGGTGGCCACCAGCCCCAGGGCCAATTGCTGGCGATGACAAAAATCGCCCAAAGCTGCGGTCAGAATGGCGCTGACGAGGTTTAATTGGGGGGAATCCACGCCACGCTCGGCCGCCTCAGGACATTGCTCCAGCGGCACTTCGCGGGCTTGTTGCAGCACCGCGACGATCTCGCTGAGGTCGCGATGCGGTAGGCCGCGAATCACGCTTAGATCAGCCGGTTGGCGTGGATCGCGTTTGACGACCTCCACCAAAAGATCATCGCGAATGATGGTTCGGGCGGGTCGATTGCCAGCCTGGGCCCGGGCATCGCGCCAGGCAAACAGCGCCCGTACCTGCGCGAGCCGACGCCGATCCAAACCTCCTACCCCTCGGAGTTTTCGCCAACGCTCTTCTTCAACGGAAGTCTCCACACAGCCAGCCCGTTGAATCAGCCGTTGCCCTTCTTCCTTGATCCACTCGCTGCGTCCCAACTTAGCTAGCCGGGCTCCGAGCTTCTCATGGAGCTTCAGCAAATACCGCACATCGTCAAAGGCGTAACGGATCTGCTCGGGCGTAAGCGGTCGGCGTCGCCACTCCGTGAGCGTCTCGCCTTTGCTCAGTCGTTGCCCCAGATAGATCTGCACTACCGCCGCATGCCCCAGCGGATAACTCGTACTGACCAGGCCCGCCGCCAGCTGCACATCAAACAAATTCGCCGGCGGCACGCCCGAAAACAGCCGACACAACCGCACTTCCTCTCGGCCGGCATGGACGACACTGACCCGATTGGGATCGTGCAGCAGTCGCCAAAAACAGGCTAAAGACCCCACCTCATATGGATCGATCAGGTACAGCCGACCCGGCACCGCCACCTGAACCAGGCATAACTCGGGGTGATAGGTATCTTCGCCGACAAATTCGGTGTCCCAACCGATCACCGGACAAGCTGCCCACTCGGCACAGAGTTCTTCGAGCCGCTCGGCCTGGGTGATGATTTCTTGGGTTGCTGCCGCCATCCGCGTTCCCACTGGCTTGCATCCTTTAGCTGGTTAGGGCACCACGGTCACGCTCAACGTTAGTTCCTGGCTCTGGGCACCGCTTTGCCCTTTGATTCGTACGGCACAGCGACCCCTAAGCTGGGGATCAGCCTCGATGAGCAGCTGAACGGGTTCCTCCGAGGTGGTCCAGGTCGTTGGCTGCACCTGGGCCTTGACTCCGCGTTGCTCGGGTTCCACCTGCACGCTTAGCGAAACCGTAGCGGTCGGCAGACGGGTCCACACCACCTCCACAGGAAATTGCACACTGCCGCCTGCTGGCACTTCGATGTCGGTGTGGTTGATTTTCAGCTCGAAGAGGCCCTCGGCGGGCTTTTTTTCTGTCGGGGCCGTCGTACAACTCAACAAGGTAATAAGCGGTAACAGGAGAAAAAAAACCGTTTTCTTCATATCTTCAGCTCCATCACATAAATGTCATGGCCTCCATCGCGATCAGAAACAAATGCCAACCGCTTGCCCTCCGGGTGCCAGGCCGGTGCGGTCTCTTGCGCTTCGTGGTCGGTCAGATTGCGCAGGTTGCCGCCCTCGCTATCCATCAGCCACAGGTCATAGTTGCCTGTCCGCCGCGAGCAAAACACCAACTGCTTGCCTGAGGGATGCCAAACCGGCCAGGAGTTGATCGTCGTACTCCGTGTCAGTCGCCGCACCTCCGAGCCGTCGGCCTTCATGGTGTAAATCTCGAAATGGCCGCTGCGGCCGCTGGCAAAGGCCAAGCGGGTGCCATCGGGTGACCAGGCCGGGTTGTTGTCGGGGCCGTTGTCGTTGGTCAGCCGACGCACGTCCCCCCCGGAGGCATCGGCGCTGTAAATCTCTTGGTTGCCATCCCGCGTCGATACAAAGGCCAATCGCTTGCCATCAGGACGCCAACGCGGCGACTCCTCAAAAGCTTTGTTGGGAATCAACACTTTACTATCCGTGCCATCGCTCTTGCAGGTATTAATCTGCAACTTCCCATCTGTGCCATGCAAAATATCCAGCACAAACGCAATCTTCTTGCCATCGGGGGAAAAATGGCCATCAAAGTGCGGGGTGCGGGGATCGGGATCGAGCAGAGGTTGGAGATGATTCCCCGAGGCATCACAAGTCCACAGTCCCATTTTCCCCTTGAACAATCGCGTAAACAGCAATCGTTTGCCATCGGGCGACCACTGTAGATGCTGCTTGAACGAACCATCTCGTGTCAATCGAATAAGCATGATAAATCCGGCTAAACTTTTGGCTTGTTTAAGTTGCTGCTCGCGAGATCAAACCACAACGACTTTCCTCTCGCCGGTTTGCCTGCGCTCGTCCCTGGTCGCTTTGGCGGCACTAACTTCCTCTTGATAAAGGATATTCTACCTCCCTTTATTGCCCTGACCAACCGCCTCTCGGTCGTCTAAGCGGCACAAGGGAAGTGTCCCAAGAGGGCGTTGAGAGCCAAGCGACAACCATCCTTGAAAGTGTAATTGTGTACAAATTATGCTGCGGGGGTCGCGGCCTCCCAGCCCGCGGCTTGGCTCTCGCTGCTATGCCACCCACCAAAGCCATCGGCCACCTAGATGCCGACTGTTTCTATGTTTCCGCCGAGCGAGTCCGTGACGGTTTCCTCAAAGGCAAGCCGGTCGGCGTGTTGGGCAACCAGGGGGCTTGTGTCATTGCTAAATCCTACGAGATGAAAGCTGCCGGCGTCAAAACGGGCGAACCCATCTGGGAAGCGATCCAAAAATGTCCCGATGGTATATACGTCAAACGGGACTTCCGCTGGTACGAGGTCCTCTCGCAACGCTTGCTCGATGCCATGCACCACTTCTCGCCCGAGGTGGAATATTACTCCATCGATGAGTTCTTTTTCCGGGCCGTCCCCCTTCCCGGCCGCACCCTGCAACAAACCGCCGAGGCCATGCGCGATCATCTCTTGCACACCGTCGGCGTGCCCGTCACCGTAGGGATTGGCCGCAGCAAGACGCTTGCCAAGCTGATCTCCGATACGGCCAAACCTTTCGGGGCGTTGGCGTTGCTGGAGCGCGAGGACGAACGCCGTCTGCTACGGCGGATGCCGGTCACCGAGATCAGCGGCATCGCTGCCCGCCGTGCTGCCACCCTGGCCGCCTATGGCATTCGCACCTGTTTGGAATTAGCCGATGCTCAACGTAGCTTGGTGACTCAAGTGATCACCGCTACAGGCGAGGCCATCTGGTGGGAACTCAACGGCGAGCCGATTACCCCGCTGCACACGCAACGCCCCCCGCACAAGATGCTGTCGCGTGGCGGGAGCATTGGTAAAGCCACAGCCGACCGCCAGCGGGTCTGGGGCTTTGTGGTGCGGAATCTAGAACGGCTCATCGAGGGGTTGGAGTTTCACCGTGTCTGGGCTGGGGCGCTCACCCTGCTGCTGCAATACGACGATGGCCTGGAAAGTGGCGTTCAGGAAGAACTTCTCACGCCGACCATGCGCTTTGATCTGTTGCTCGATGCACTGAAGCGCGGCTTCGAGCGGGTCTGGCTGCCGGGCTTACGCGTTAGTCGTATGCACCTGATCGCCTCGCAGCTGCGCCGACCGGGTTTTGTGCAACGTGGTTTGTTTGAGCCGCCCGAGGAGCCGGCCCGCCGCCTCGCCCAGCTCAAGCGCGAGATCAATGAACAGCTGGGGCGTTTTGCTCTGCGCAGTGGGGCGACACTGACACTCAACGACATCTACCGTGACCAAGAACAAGGTTACGACATCTGTGACATCCGTGGCAAAATTTGCTTCTGAATCCTCTTTGAGGAGAAAAGCTATGTTTGCAGGCGTGGCCCTGGCCTTCAGCCAAATTCCCACGTATCTGATCGAACGGCATGGATTGAATCGTCGGATCTATCACCGTGGCGGGGAAGACGAGATTCAGTTTTTGCTCGGCGACCGCGAACGTGTCTTGCCCGTGTGGTTTGAAGGTCAACTGCAGATTCTGCCTTGGGGCTTGCCCCGTTCGTATCGCTCAACCTTGCCGAGCACTGCCTGGACCTGGCGAAGCACGGTGGAGGAAGGCGGCTGGAACGCCCTGGAACCGCAACTGGTGTGCATCCCGGCCCGCATGGGCCTGGATCGCGGCGTGTGGTTTCGCATTCGCGAAGGCGTGCGTGGTTTGGTGGTGCATGACGAGTCGGGTCAGCCGGTTGTCTACGTTTTGGTAGAGCCGGCCACCCATTACTACAGAATCATGACGCGAAGCGACTGGATGCCCTGCCTAGTGGGCGAGGCGATTTGAAGACTGATCTTCACGCCAAAATATCTTTAATCACATGCCCATGCACGTTGGTGAGTCGGCGTTGAATGCCATTGTGATAAAAGGTGAGCTTTTCATGGTCGATGCCCAACAGGTGCAGGACGGTGGCGTGGAAATCGGGCCAAGTCACGACGTCCTCGACCGATTTCCAGCCAATTTCATCCGTGTTGCCATATGCCAAGCCCGGCTTGAGTCCCGCGCCGGCCAGCCACACGCTGAAGCCCAAGTGATTATGGTCGCGGCCGGTGCCCACCACCGTCGCGCCGGCCTGCGTGAAGGGAGTGCGGCCGAACTCGGTGGTGAACAACACCAGCGTTTCCTCCCACAAGCCGCGTTGCTGTAGGTCGCGAAGCAGAGCGGCGACGGGACGATCAATGCGTCGCGCCTCATTGCTATGATTCTCTTGAACGTTCTCGTGTCCGTCCCAGTTGATCCGCGGCGAACCAAATGGGCCACCGCTGAAAAGCTGCACAAACCGCACCCCCTGCTCACTCAGCCGCCGCGCCAGCAAACAGGCTCGCCCAAAATCGGCTGTATCCGGCTCAGACAGGCCGTAGGCTTCCTGTGTACGCCGCGACTCACGCGACAGGTCGGTCACGCGGGGAATGGCCAACTGCATCTTGCCGGCCAATTCATAACCACGCAAGCGAGCCGCCAGGGTGTCTTCTTGGCGTTGCTCGGCGTGAGCGCGATCCAAGGTAGCGAGCAATTCGCGGGAGGCAGCTTCGGTGTCTGGGGGCACCGGCCGGGCGGGAAACAGATCGTCGATGGGTTGTCCCCGGGTGCGAAACGCCACGCCCTGATGCCGCGCCGGCAAAAATCCCGCTGACCAATTGATCGTGCCACCAGCCGGGTAGCCACGCGCATCGGGCAACACCACAAAGGCCGGCAACTCATCCGTCTCGGCCCCCAGGCCGTAGCTCAACCACGCCCCCATCGCCGGGAAGCCGTTGAACCGAAAGCCGCTGTTTTCCTGAAACGTCGCCGGGGTATGATTGGCCGATTCCGCCTGCATCGAGCGAATCAGCGTCAGGTGATCGGCCAGCGTGGCTAGGTGCGGAAACAAGTCACTGATCCACAGGCCGCTTTGGCCTCGTTGCCGAAATGTCCAGTCAGGCTGCCGCATCAAGCCGATTTGACCAAAAAAAGTGTCAGGCTTTTCACTGCTGGGCAACTTTTTCCCATGATACTTGATCAGAGCGGGTTTGTAGTCAAAACTGTCGATATGACTCATCCCGCCACACAGGCAAATATGAATCACTCGCTTGGCCTTGGCAGGGTGATGGGTAAGAGCGGCTCGGCCGGCTTGCTCGCGGGCCAAAAGCGTGGCCAAGGCTATCCCCCCCAGCCCGCCTAACAATTCGCGTCGTGTCATCATCGCTTCAATCCACCTGTGTAAATTCCGCAGAATTCAATACCACCCGCACCAATGCCGCCAGTCCATGTTGCTGCACAAACGGCTCCATCAGCGCACGCTCCCGCTCGGTAGGCGCTCGGCCGTAGGCTCGCAACAGCAGCGTGCCGATCGCATCAGGCTGCGAAGCAAGCGAAGCAGCCAAGCGTTCACTTTGCCGCAACACGCGTGCATTGTTCAGCAAGGCCAACGCCTGCAGAGGAGTGGTGGTGACGGTTCGTCGGGGCGTGCTGGCAGAAGGATCGGGGCAATCAAAGGTGTCGAGAAACGGGTGCCGACCGCCCCGCGCCCACATCCGGTATAGAGATCGACGGTTGCTCGTTTCTTCAACGATGTCGTAGTATTGAGTCCCTTTGAAAAAGTAACTGCGGAAGTCTTGATACGGAGGACCTCCTAACATCGGTGCTAAATCGTCGCTGATGGCCAACATCGCATCCCGCAAGGTCTCGGCTTCGAGACGTACCGGCGACTTCCGCCACAGCAATCGGTTGTCGGCATCCTGCTTGAGGGCCTCGGCCCGTGGCAACGACGCTTGACGATACACCCGTGAAGTAACAATCAGCCGATGGATCGCCTTGAGCGACCAATCCTGACGCGGCAGTTCGGCCGCTAGCCAATCAAGCAACTCTGGATGGGTCGGCAGACCGGCGTTGAACCCCAGATCGCTGGGCGACTCGACCAATCCGCGCCCAAAGTGATAGTGCCACAACCGGTTGACGATCACCCTTGCAAAGAGAGGATTGCGGCCATCGGTCAACCAGCGGGCCAAGGCCCGCCGCCGCGCGCTCTCGGGCGCATCGGGCGGTAAGCGAGTTGGCTCTAGCAACGCCTGCAGCACGCTGGGCACCTCCGGGGCGATCACATCCGCCTTGGAGGTCACGTTGCCACGGATCAACAGATGTGTTACCCCCGGATTGATCGGCTGCACGGTGTACAGCTTGGGCGGAGCCGCCTCCATCGCGGCGATCTCACGCTGCAGTTGTTCAATTTGCTGTGAGAGGTGAGCATGCGTGCGACGGGATGGTTCGTCCAGTTCAGCGAGAATCTGCTCGGACGTGACCACACCTTGCCCTTGAACTTCCTCAGCACTCAATGCCCGATCGTACAGCTGCGCCTTGAGAATGGTACCCGCAAACAAACGGTTCCCCACGGCCGGACTGTGCCGTAGCCCCAGCAACAACACCGGATCGCGCAGTTCCAGGGGAGCGACGCGGTAGCTCTTGCCATACGGTTTGCCGTCGCGATACAGCGTGATGGTGCCATCCACACTGTAGGTCAAAGTCAAGCGCAGGGTGTCACGGCTGGTTTCCTCAGGCCCGCCCAACGGACGCGTCCGCCGGAAATGATCGCTGCCCGCCAGCCAGTGCCGGGGCTGCTGCTCGGCGAACACCAAGGCATCAAACACGTTGCCATCGGCCGATTGCAGGCTGATCACGCCGCCGCCGCGTTGCTCCAGATTGGCCAATTTCAGCCAAACGTCAAACGTCTTGGCCTTAAACGTTCCCTTGAGGGCCACCGCAGCGTAGGCCTCTTTGCCATTCAGATGCAGCCCCTGAAGATCCCGGCTCGCTCCGCCATGTAACACGAGCGTGGCTCGGTTCTGCATCTCGGCTAACCCGGCGGTGAAGTCCCAGGCCAAGGTCGGCTGCGCGGGCTTGACCTTGCCGGCGGCGTACAGCCGAGCGCGAACGGGTTTCTCCAGAGCGTCACGCTGCGCGAGCAGTTGCTCGCGTTGTTTTTTGCGCTCTTCGAGCTTGGGGTTTTTCAGCGTGCGCTCGCCGTGGCCGACCCCTGCCAGAGCCGAGGCCAGACGGTAATAGTCGCTCTGGGGAATTGGGTCGAACTTGTGATCGTGACAACGGGCACAGTGAAACGTCAACCCCAGAAACACTTGAGCTACCGTGCCGACGATGTCTTCCAACTCGTCTTGCCGCATCGCCGCTCGCATCGTCTCGCCGACCGGCAACACGATGTCATGCGGTCCGGCGACGAGAAAACCCGCGGCTTCGGCTTCGTTCTCCAAATCGCCGATCAGCTGCGCCCGAGCAAATTGATCGTAGGGGCGATCGGCATTGAGTGCCTGTACAACCCAATCGCGATAGGGCCAGGCGTTCAGACGGGGAAGATCGCGTTCGAAGCCATCGCTCTCACCGAAGCGAGCAATGTCTAGCCAGTGGCGGGCCCAGCGTTCGCCGTAACGCGGGCTGGCCAGCAGTCGATCCACCAGCCGTTCGTAGGCGTCCGGCCGGGTATCCTTGACAAACGCCTCCACCTCCGCAGGCGAGGGCGGCAAACCGATCAGGTCGTAGCTGAGGCGGCGGATGAGGATGCGGCGATCCGCCTGGGGCGAGGGCGTCAGCTTGGCCTGATGCAAGCGCTGTAACCAAAAGGCATCGATGGGATGGTCCGCTCCGCTCACGGTGGGGACCAGCGGGCTACGCACGGGTTGGAGTGACCACCAATCCCGGCCGCCACGCTGCGTCGTAGTGCGAGCAAACGGATCGATGGGATCGGTGCCCCAGACGGCCCCAGCCTCCAGCCAGCGCTTAAGCAAGGCTTGCTCATGGGCAGGTAGTGGTTTGCCCGGCGGCATCTGTTCATCTAGGACCCTTTCGACAGCTCGGCGTGCCGCACGTGGCGAGAGCTTGCGTCGCAGGTCGAGCTTGGCCTCGGGCGCAGGGCCACTATGACAATCCAAACAGCGTTGAATCAAGATGGGGGCGATCTGGCGGTCAAAATCCGGAGCAGGCGAAACGGCAGGTCCTGCTCCCAAGCACAGAGAAAGAAGCAGTGTCATGGAGAGATTCTCCGGGCGGGAACTTCTCTTATCATGATGCCTGTTCCGAGCGTTGTCTAGTAAAAAGTTCTGCGTTTCATCTTTTCTGGACCAAACGTTGTAACCGGCGTGCGGAGCGTTGGCAGCGTGGCAGAGGTCCCGTCACCTCTAATCCCAGGCGACGCACGCGTATGCGGCCCAGTTGCAAGCTCTCGGGCCGTCGCCGACCCGGATAAATCAGAAAGGCTTCTTTTAATCTCAAAGCGATGGCATATGTTGCTACTTGATATAGATCAGACACTTCGAGAGGCCAACGCTTCCACTTGGCATCGACCACGGCGAACGGCTTGTCGCCCCGCAGGAGAGTCACATCGGGCCGGAGTGTCAACGGGGGACAAGGCGAAAAGCACCACTGCGCGATCCCCCCTAGGCAATCGGCCACCTGACGTTCAAACACTCGGGCCAGCGAGATCAACACGCTCGGCGTCGCGGAGTTGTGACTAGCCCACAGCCAGCCACACGCTTCATAGAGGCCCTCATACCCGGACGGTATCTGCTCGGGCCACTCTGGCAGGTGCCAGCTACGACTTACGCCCCCCCACCATGACAAGGCTCGCTGCAACAACCCTTGCGTCTCCGCCGACAACGGCAACGTCAGAAGACGACAGGCCAAGGCCACCGGCAGACGATTGCACGGCACATCGACCGTCCGATCGTCGGGCCGACTATGCAGCCGATCCGGGCGAGTTTCTCGCATTTGAGCCGCCACGTCCAGTGGACCTTGCAACACCCCTCCCTGTAGCGGTGTTTGCTGATATTCGGCATACAAGCCACGCTGGCCGACGGCTTCGAGCCGCTGTGCGAACAGACGCACAAACGGTTCCACAGCAGCAACGGTAGGATCCGACGAGGCGAGCGCCCCATCAGGTCCCAGTTGCACCCCCAACATCCAAGCCAAATTTTCGGCGGGGAGTTTGGCCTGCAAGTAAATCGGCCGCCGCGGCGTCACCAAGCAGCCAACGTAGCCACCCACATGCAGACAATACATGCCCCGCTGCGGGGTCCATTCGATCCGTAGCACGCCTCGTGCGTGTTGCAGCAACCACTCGACCTCGTCGCGATGCAGCCGTACGCGATGCACGCCGCGTTCGCGTAAATTCAGAATCGACGAGAGCGGTTTCATGCTCGTTTGCTCCGCCAAAAAAGCCCAAATCCCTTCGCTTTTCCCGAGACAAGGCCGCTGAATTGTGGTTGAATATCCCTTAGGCCCGTGGGTTGTGGTGGAATATCTCTTGTACGATCATTGGCTTATTCAGGAGCGTTGGGCATGATCCGTTGGTTTTCTCTATGCGTACTGCTGCTCGCCTTGTGTGCGATCGGTTTGCCGAGTGAGGCGGCCGCACCGCCGGCCCCGGTCGCCGACTCCTCTGACGATTTTACACTGACCACGCCGAAATCGCTGGCCGATCTGCGTCAACTCGAAGCTCGCTGCCAATTGGTTATGGACAAGGTCATGCCGGCGGTGGTTGGCCTGGGTGGGGGAAGTGGGGTCATCGTCGAACCTAAAGGTACCATCCTCACCGTGGCTCACGTCGGCTCTAAGGCCAACCGCGATATCACCCTTATCTTCTGCGATGGCAAACGTGCCAAAGGCAAAACCCTGGGCAACTATAAAGCCGTCGATGCTGGCATGGCCACGATCACCGAGCGAGGCAACTGGCCGTTTGCCGAATTAGGCAAGTCGCACACGCTGAAGCCCGGCATGTGGTGCGTAGCAATGGGCTACCCCGTCTCGTTTAGCAAGGGTCAGAAGCCCCCCGTGCGACTGGGCCGCATTCTTCGCGTCAGCCCCACGGCCATCACCACCGATTGCGTGCTGATGGGAGGCGACTCGGGGGGTCCGCTTTTTGATCTGAACGGGCGCGTCATCGGGCAAAATAGCCGAACCTCGGGTGGCGTGACCGGCAACGTCCATGTGCCTGTGAATATTTATTTAGAAAATTGGCAGCGGTTGATGCGGGGCGAAGATTGGGAAGGCAGCCGCCTCAGCCCCCGCCGCACGGCCTTGGCTCCTCTGGAGTTGTTCACGATGCTGCGTTGGGAGGATCCCCGTGAGCCTGCCCCCAAACCACGCACCATCCGCACCGGACCCAACGAACGTAATCAAGAAGCTGTCCGTCTAGCCTTTGCCGAAGCCACCAAGCCGGTGGCCGTCTCGGTCGTTCGCGTCTACGGCGATGGCAAGCCATTGGCCCTGGGTACCATCGTCGCGGAAGACGGCCTGATCGTCACCAAAGCCAGCCTGCTCAAGGGAACCATCAGCGTCCGCTTGCATGATGGCACCGTTTTGACTGCAACCAAATGGGGCGAAGACAAGCAAAGCGATCTGGCCGTGCTGAAAGTGCAACGCAGCGGCTTGACGCCCGTGAAATGGCGTGAAAAAGGCGTGGTCGGTCAGGGTCGTCTCGTGGCCACCGTGGGCGAGGCCGGCGAAGCTTTGCACGTGGGCACGGTCACCAGCGAGCCACGCGTTTTCCGCATCAACGAGAAAGCAGCCAGCACGACCAACGCGGCCTATCTGGGTGTAACGGTCGAGCCAAACAAAGACGGAATCCGAATCAGCAGCGTGACACCCAAAAGTGCTGCCGAGGCGGCTGGTCTCAGGGCCGGTGACCTCATTCGCCGCATCAACGACGAACCGGTCAATGAGGTCAACCAGTTGCGTAATCTCATCACCCGGCTCAAGGCAGGCGAACGCATCTCGCTGTTGGTGCGGCGCGGCAACGCCGAGGAAGAGATCGCCCCGGTGCTGGGCAAGAACACGGCAGCGGCTC